>Ga0247765_1000146_pt1 | contig 56435 bp, 31 predicted proteins | sample UWRJL106311C6_FD_179949 | JGI IMG/M metagenome (GOLD analysis project Ga0247765, IMG submission 179949) | Plant litter microbial communities from Arlington Agricultural Research Station in Wisconsin, United States - UWRJ-L106-311C-6 | ecosystem: Environmental > Terrestrial > Plant litter >... | reverse complement strand
AGTAAGGCTGGCTGGCTCAAGGTGGGGCGAAGTCGAGCAGATTTTATTTTGAGTAGGACCCAAGGGGAGAAGCAAGAGCAAGGAAGGATAAAGAGTAAGTGTAAAGAGTATATGTGGCGGAGCTAAATGAGGGCGATTCTCAGTGAGGTTGGAGACCAGGTAGATAGGTAGGTATTGAGGTGACGTTTATTAAGCCAAGTGAGGTTGAAGCGGCGGTAAATTGCGCTGAGAGGTCGGTGTAAGGCCGAGCGAGAGTGATGTCGACTTCGTGTGTGAAGTTGAGTGACAGGGTGTCAGGAAGGGTGTGAGAGCCTGAGTAGGTATTCTGATGATTTCCGTTGATGCGGAGGAGTTGAGTTTGGCTGTGTGGGATATTTTCTGCTTCTCCAGAGCGACGAGTAGAGTAGCAGACTTTATTGATTGATTGATTGCTGTGTTCCCAGGGAACAATTCTATGAGGGAACGCCGAATTCTCTGTCGGTTCGCCCTCAGGTATGTGAGAGAGAGGTAGATACTTCCAGGGAGTTTTGACTTTTTGAGAGTGGATAGGGTTGGAATGGGGATCCCCGAGTCAGAATTATCGGTGACGAGTTGGAAAAGAAAGCCCAAATGGGTTGCTCAAATAAGGGGCTGATGAGGAGCCTAAAAGATGAAGCGGGGGACGAGATTGGTCAGGTCGACTCTTGAGTAAATGCCATGAAAAGGGGTAATTATATTGTCTTGATTTCTGAGAGAGCAACTGAACACAACTTGGTTTCGTCCAGCGACCGAGGTCAAAGAAGAGTTGGTAGAGAAGAGAGAGAGGAGAATGAGAAGAGGGGAGAGACAGACAGGCGGGGTAAGGTAGAAACCTGAGTTCCCAAGTAAGACCGGCCATGGGTAAGGTAAGTTACCCAGTTCTGTATCCGGCCTTTTATTTCATGATAGTGACATGCCATGGGATAGGCTGGATTCAGCTGCACTCGAGACCAATGAGGAAGAGGTGTGGCTGGCCCTCACATGACGAGATGCAGCTCTTGATCGGTTTGATGCGTTTGTGTTAGCAAACCGATCATTGGAAGTAAGGTGAAAAAAGAGGCGGTACTGCGAGTTGGGGATGGTCGTCACAATGTAACTTGCGAGTGTTAACATAGCTACCGTAGGTAGCCAAGGTTGTGATGTTTACCCCACGGTTGTAAAACAACACTCTCTAAATGTCACTATCAGCTGTGTTTCCGAACACCATTTTATTAGCCCTCCAATCAAGCAATTCCAGTGGTGCCACCCTCTTACCTCTCTATTTCCTCTAGATCCTCTAACGCCCTGTAACCCTCCAATGCCCTCTAGTGTCTCCAATACCTCCCCTCTTTGATGCTCCGAGATCCAAACCCTTGTGCCCTTTCAGAAACGCCCTTTCTCTCTTTTGCAACCCCCGTAACAGAACCGGCAATCCAACTTCACAACTACAGCACACATGATACTGCCAACACCCAGTGATAGGTATCCCTCAACAAAATCCAAGCCCAGCAGCTTTGCTTCCCAGAAACACCCAGTTCCAGGCCTCCTCCTCCTCCTCCTCGTCATCGATGTGGAAAAAGCTCACACAGCCAAATACATCAACGTCAACCTCTACCGAGTATTCGTAGTCATACTGATTCTCGTGGAAGATGTTACCGACTTGGACGCGAGCGTTGCCCGCCGCCGTGAGGCGGCCGACGGCGTTGGCTGACATTTTTTCTCTCTTTCTATTTCCCTTTTCCCTCTTTTCGTCTCTGTCACGTTCTTGTATTCCCTAGCTCATCATGTTAGTTATATCGTGCCATGGTCGGTGGGACACACAAGTAAGGTAGGTAGGCAGGTAAGGTACCTTACCTGGGCAGTCGGGGAATCTCACTGTTCGCACCAAAAAGAATCACGTCAACCCACGAAACCACAAAAAGAAAGGCCAAAAAGGCGGAGGGACAAGAAACTAGAGAAGAACCAGAGAGGAACTTCCCCCTCTGTCCCTCTTCCCCAAAAAGAGAACCAACCCACCTACCTACCTACCCACCTTACGAAAAGCAAACTCCCCTCGAACTCGAACTCGAAGGAGCGGGGATCCAAAGGAGGACGCAAAACTTCCAAACCCGACGTGACGCTACCGCCGCTGCACCACCGCAATTACGGCTATCCACGTCCACTTCCACGTCCCCGTCACCGCTGGCATCCATCGCTTCGCATCTTCCCGTCTCGGCTCGTCTCGCGTCTCAACAGAAATTCGTACGTGGCTTTTTTGTGTAACCAATTGCAATAAGGGAATGTGTTTTTCTTAGTCACTAGCTCCGTGATGCTGTGAGATTGTCTGCGTCGAGGACAGTACAAGTGCCGTGACTTGCACGGTGCGGGTTCGGGTGCTGGGTAGGAGGGGGGGCGTTGGGGGAGATCGGGTAGGATGTCGGGAAGCGGGTAGGATGTCGGGAAGCAGGGAGGATGGAATCGCGAGAACGAGACTTGTTTTTTATTTTTATTTTTTATTTTTATTTTAAAAATGCGTAGTCGATTTTGAACTCGTGATGCTGGACTGTGTACATAATACGGAGGTAGCAAGCAGGGTGTTGCTGTTGGTGATGAGGTGACGTTGATGCCAAGCCGTTGGGATCAAGGCGGAACTGCTGCTTGGTATTAGACGCTGCGACTGGAGAAGCAGGTACCTATTGCCTACCTTCTAACTATGCCAAGAACACCAGAATGAGGGATTCTTGACATCTGCTCCTGGGGCGGAGTAGATGCAGAGGTCTTGATTAGAAAATTGGTACGTGGAAAACCGGACTAGAGTTGGGTGGTTAAACATTGTCCCCATGCCCTTGGGCCCATCGTGACCTACACCCCCACCTGCCAACCCTCGTCCATCAGACTCATTTTCTCTGTTCTCTTGACAGACTTGGGCCATTAACATTAACCCATTCATCCCATTAAAAGCCCGCTGTGGCCTATTAATAACCCATTGTAACCTAAAATCCGGGACACTCAAGTGAAACCAATCCTTCCAAACCCTAGGATGCCAAGCTCCAAGATACACACTCCCAACACCGGAAGAGACCCACCAGAATACTACAGCATATACCTAAAAACATCTTCCTCCCTCATACCAGCGACCAGCGCTTCTCCCTCGCCACCCTTGTCCATCTCAGCCTCATCCCATCGCCGATTCAATCTCCTCAGGTACCATCTCAACCCCCCCGCTAGCACAGCAACAGCCAACATCGCCGCGGCGCACGCTGTCATCCCTCGTTCATAGTATGGGCCATCCCTATCGGGATATAATCTCGTTCCCACCAGCGGCCCGCACTGTCCCACAGCCTGCAACAATGCAAACCCACTACCCTGCCTCGCCTCTCCACGCTGGTTATTTAGGCTCCACGCCACGGTTAACACCACAACGTTGAAGAATCCAATCGTGGCCGGATACACTGCCAAATAGCGAATCAAGCTTCCGGGCTCGAGACGCAGGAACGACGAGCCCGTGATAGCGAGCACGCCGTAGCCTGCTGCTGAGAACAGAGCATGGGCAATGAGCCAAGGCGAGCGTGCGGCTATGACGTCGCTGGCGTGCGCTGTGGCGAGAACAATCAAGAACGCGGCAAGGTAAGGTGGCGCGGCGAGAGCTTGCGCTGAGAGGGCTGAATGGCCCATGGCAGTAAGGATGGTGGGGAGAAAGACCGGGAGGGATGAATATGCCATGTTGGCGAGAAAAAAGATGGCGGCTGTGAGCCAGGCTACCGGATCCGAGAAGACAGCGAGCATATCACGGGCCCGTAATTTCTTTTCCTTGGTAGTATGTCGACATCTTTCTTTCTGCAGCCGGAGACGGGCAACTTTCTTCTGCCGTGGTGTAAGATAGGCTGCCGTCTCAGGCGAGTCGGGTATGACATGCCATGCCACAGCCGCCATAACCACCGACGGGAATCCTTCGATGAGAAAAAGTAACCTCCAAGAGGCGATGGGAGAAGACTCGCCCAACTTCATGATCAACCAGGCGAGCGAAGACGCAAACGTTGTAGCAAGCGGTGCGGCCGACACAAAGATTGCCGTCCGAAAAGCCAGCTCTCGCCGCTTGAAGAAGAACGAGAGGTAGAACGGGACGCCGGTGAAACCCGCCTCCCCAATGCCTAACAATGCCCTCAAGAAGATCAGCATTGGGTAGTTAACTACAACAGCCTGCAGCGATGCAGCCACGCCCCAGGACAAGACCAAGGCCGTGACGTAAATGTGTGCCGGAATCACCCTCCACAACAGCGCCATCCACTCAAAGCCGATATAAGTGAGATAAAACGCAGTCAGCGCCCACTCATAGCTGCCTTTCCCGGGCATCGGTTGGAGGTCGTCATCCATGCCTGCGACTCTTGCATTGCCAATATCTACTTGAGTCAGCACGGCAGCGTCACAGGGAAGGAACCCAGGAGACAAAAAAACCTACTCGACCGATCCAAAAAGCTCAACATATACAACCCCGCCACGAACACCACCAACCTCCGATCAAATTTCCTCACCACAACCCTCTCCTCGTCCGGCGTATACAACTGGAAAGTAGCTGTCGTTGAGTCGGATCCCCTCCTTCTTCTTCTCTTTCTCCTCGCCTTACTTCCTAACCGCATATCGATATCCCCTTGGGCTACTTCATCGTAGAGCTCATCCTCACTCTCGTATTCATGCTCATCAGCCCCACCAAAGTTGTTAAATTGCGGTTTGCTGCTAGTCCTACTCCTGTCCTGCAGCTCATACGCATCCCTCCCTTGCCCAAGGCCATGACGGGAATGTCCCACCTCACTATCCTCATCGCTATCCGGCGCCATGGCACCAGAAACCGCGCTGGCGTTGGCGCTGGTGTTAAACGATGAATGGGACGGCGTGTCCTGGCTAACCGGGCGTTGGCGTTGCAGTCCCGTGTCCGGCGCAAACTTAGACTCGGGATGGCTGTGCGTGTCGTTGGACATCGGACCAAGACAAGCACGGACCGAGACCGTCTGAGGGTTTATAGGTTCCAAGTTCGGATGATATGTAAGGGCCTAGTGAGGCAGGCGGGCAGGTGGCCTCTGTACCTATGTCTTGTCGCACTGCGCAAGCGTGACACGCGAAGGCTCAACTCTCGTCATTACCCCTTGCACGATGATGAATTGGGTAAGCGGAAGTTGAGTAGCACGCGGATGGATTGATTACCCGTCCGTGGAGAGGTCGTGCCGACGACCTGACTTCTCTCTTCGGATGTTCTGTTTCTGTGCGAGCTGGCAGATGTGGAGATTGGCCGTCGCACACGGAAGGGGCGATCTTGGGAGACTCTAGAATTCAAAGCTTAGAGTGGGGTTACCGCATCCTGAAGTCGAATGGGAATGGACCGCTGCACGAGATTCACGGCCAAACATTGGGGATAAACTTTGTTGCCAGCAGGCGCCGATGGTTCAATGTTTTGGACGCCACCGCCCGCACTTTCAGCCGGTTCAGGTGTGACGTCTGTAGATCGTTCCTTTCGAGTGGGGTATTCGTGCTCGAGTGTCCACTGCGAAGAACATATATACCTGAGTTACAGTGGGTGTCGTTTAAAAACGCCCAACGGCGTTTTCACAGCAAAAACAGCCAACTTTGCACATATGCCGCGCCACCACCAAGCAATTGAAAATATAAGAAAAATAATGCCCATAGATATCGGTGTTCTAACGAACATATTTTATCGCAGAGTTTGAAAATGAAAAATGCGGTCGGGGCTGCAGTGCAAAAAAAAAAAGGGGATTTTTCCTACCCCGCTGTAAGTCAAAATTACCCCACTATAATGCCCTGTAACGAAAAATTCAAAGTTCACTTTTTTCTAGAACAACTGCACAGTCTACATTTCTTTACCAAAATCATTAAAATAAAAGCATGAGTAATTTAAGCCAATTCTTTATAAGTCTGCAAATTTTGGGCTGCCCTTTGCACCTAAGGTTGTAGTGTTGCTGTGGATTGAAAGTATGAGTTTTGCCGTTTTTTGCTGTGATTTTCCAAGTTGGGGTTTTTTTTTCGGCGGTGACTGTAACACCCGCCTGAGCCACTCAGCATGTGAGCTCGCTAGGCGTGCCCTGCCAACTGAGCTCGAGCTGAGCTTAGCTAGACATGCCAAGCTTTCCCACACTCCTTTCACTATCATCAACCTACATTGTCATCTCACTCAAATCAAACGACATCACAATACGAAGTGAGCTGGATCCAGGCCGGTCTCTATTCCGCAAAGTCGTAAGATAGTCTACTCCATACAGAATCTAGCATTACAAGAGTGCCGACATAGAGAATCCCTTTGTAGATTGGTTCTTGATTTCTCTACAAACCCACGGAACCAGTGCCTTGCATGCCCCCCTACAGCTGTGACCGCGAACGCGCCCATTTTGCGCCCCGCGGCTTCTCTTCTGCGTTTAACATTTGTCATTGGGTACCCAACTGCTAAACGCAGCAAAGGGCATGCTCAACTCCAGTAATACTTGGCCTCCCAATTCCCACTCATCTTTCACACCGTTTTTCAATGCTGCCCTTCCACATGCGAAGATTCCTCTTTACACAAAGTCGCGCTGCGGGCTATCAACCACAGCAAGCGCTACGTCTTCTCCCAAGATAAAATTAAATAATAAAAACGCCTCAAAAAACCACCAGGTCCAAACCAGCAAAAAGTGGGCTTGGACCCTGCTGCGGTGGCGGGCTGTTGCTAAGTGTGCGGCAAGGGGCTTTACAGCAACCCAAATCCGCGAGTAGAATTGTAGTAGTCAAACATAATAAAAACAGCAAAGGGTTTTAGTCTGGACGGCCGAAAGAGCCGGCCGTCCATGTGACGAGAAGATGTCCGAGTTCGATGATTGGTAGCCAGGGTTTTCGGTCGCGGAAGTGAGATCCCGGCTGGAAAATACGGGTTGCTGAGAGAACGAGCCAGCTGAAGGGTATCCAAACGCAAAAAAAAAGAGTTATGCCCAGTAGAGTGTTGCCAGAGTAGAAAAGGGGTATGGCCGCTCATACCAGCTCGTTCAATCAGTTCCAGCCGAGCGAGTTCTCGGCGGCCACTGGCGCCGAAATGTACTGCGTGCGCGCCGAATTACCCATGCCGCTCCTGCCGCTACCATGACTGTTCCGGCCACCTGCCGCACCACCTGCCGCGCCACCAGCAGAACCACCTGCCACACCGCCGTAGCCGGTAAAGTCCCTGCTCAGCAGAGCACCACCCATGAGCGCGGGGCTGCTTCGTGGCGACTGTTGCATGTCTGACGGGTTGCTGATCGAGCTTGCCCGGCGGTGTGACTGCCTTTTCCTCTTATAACGACGAGCAATGATGAACATGGCTGCGCCGTAAGCGGCAGAGAGAACGACAGCTCCGCCGACAATACCGGCCGTTGTTCCCTGCTGCGACGATGTCTTGCCGCTGGGATTATCGTTGTTGAACGGATCGGTATTGCTACCAGGGCCGCCGGGAGAAGCTGTCCCACCCGGACCGGCGCCGGCCACAAGGCTGTCTGGGTACAAACCCACCGTAATATCGATGGCGGGGTTGATCTGCTTGGTGAAGTTGTAAAGAAGCAACTCGGGGTTGTTGTAGAGTGGTGAGGCCGGGATCTTGATATCCATCCGCAAAGCCTCAACGAGGGCTTTAGGGTACGTGACTATGCCGAGCGTCGTCATGTATCCCAGTGACGCACCCGTATCCAATGGGATCAACTTCTTCACCTGGATCTTGCTCAAATCAGCACCACCCGCATATGCGAGGGCTTTCGGAAGCAGGTTGAAGATTTGAGCAGCGACCTTTTGATCTCCAACCACGAATCTGTAGTTGTAGCCCTCAAGCAGACCAATCTGAATCGTCTCAGTGTCATCAGGCACCGGGCCAGTATCGGTTTCGGGAGTGATGGCCTTGGGAAAGGTGGTAGGGATGCCCGTGGCTGTTGTTGGTGCCAAACCCTGGGCAGTTGTTGAGGTTGGGTCCACGAGAATCGTTGTTGGGAGCCATGACTGGGACTGAGTTGTCTTGCCAAGATGGGGAATGCTCGTGACGAGACCAGTGGACTCATCAAATGTGGTCGTCGGAGTCGGGGCCGTAGTATTGGTGATTGTAACATTTGCCGAGGGCCCGAGACTGATGGTCGACTGTGGCGGCGGAGGTGGCTCAGTAATGGAGGGTGTCACTGTTGATTGGTGCGAGGTTACGGTCGAAGAAGCTGGCGGGGGCTCGGTCGTGTTCGAGCTCGGCGGTGGGGGGTCAACAGTAATAGTAGACTGCGGAGGAGGGGTTGTAGTCGACTCCGAGACGGTGACTGGAGGATCGGTGTGGCTGGGTGTCACTGTCACCGTGGGAGTCGGCGTCGTTTCGGTCGGGGGTGTTGCAGTTGGCGTGGGAGTTGTGGTGAGCGTAATGTCGGGAATCGTCACGGTCGGGAGCGTGACATCCGGCGTTTTCGTCTCCGTCGCCGTCGCATTCTGGAGCGGGTTTCCAACCAAGCTTGTTACACCCGACAGAATGTCGCTCAGAAGCGAGGAGACGGGATCGAGCGGGCGCTTTCTAGTCGTGGTTGCCTCATCTGTAGTTGGAGTCTTGGCCGCATCAGTGGTAGTCGGGCCCTTCGCCTCCTCTGTTGTTGAAGTTTTGGACTCCTCCGTGGTGGTCGTGCCAGTGATAATGCCAATAGGACCAATCGTGATACCTGCTGGGCTGGTCTCGGTCGTAGTCGGTTGCACCGAAATGATCGCATCGGACGTAGAGTTCTCGGGTGTGGGCAAAATCGGTCTTCCAGTGGGAGGATCGGAGATCTTGTCGGTATCGGTGGGTTTGGACTCGTCGGTGCTGGAAGCCTTGCCGGCGTTGGTGGGGCTCTTGTTTTCCGTCGTCTCGTCCGTGTTGGTGCTGTTCCCGCTGGAGGGTCCAGGAGTCGGCGCGGCGGCGGGTGGCACAAATACCGTGCTGTCAACGACGACGGTTGTCACCTTCGAATCGCCGCCACTCGGCGGATCCAGACCACCTCCTAGATTACCCTGAACATCCTGCCGTTTGGTCGACTGCGATCCCGTTGTCAACTCCTCCGAGCTGCTGGGTACGGGGGTGTCCGACGTTATCGTGACGTTGGTAAACTGGCGCTTGATGTGCCGTGGGTAGTAAAACCTCTTTGTCTCTTGTTGGGCGGCCACCGACGAGGCCGCCACGAGCGCGGCAACCAGAAACGAGGTCGTTCGCATCCTCTTTCTGATACTTATTCGGCATACGCTCTGCTGAAAGACACGATGGGGGTTGTTCGAGAGTTGGATCACGAAAGGTGTAGTATAATCTGGCCGCTCGGCGTCAGCGCCTGGAAAGGCGACGGCGACGTCGACAGCGAAGCGTTACTCACTTTGCCAGGAAATAAAATAAAAGAATGTACTTGACAAAGATGTCAACGAGCGTGATCTGTTTAGGTCGGCGTGTTAGCAAACTTCCACTCAGCCCCAAGTTCTCCGTCGCATTGATGATCTGCAGGATCGTCTCTTGTAGGCGGACTTGGTGGGCCGAGACGTGCCGTCCACCTCGTCTGCCTCTCGAAACTCATGCGAATTTCTCGAATACTGACATTTCAGTAGTGATTCTGTAGACACCCGGTGCGGGGTCTGTCGATTGTAATACGTAATGGTGTTCAAATGAGTGACTTGACGAAAAATCGTCAACGGGAAGGTGCCGAGGAGGCCTTCAGTTTGAGAAATCGGGGGTGCGCGTCCACGGTTTCATGACACGGCGGGCATTGGGAACGGCGCTGACCCTCCGGAGGTCGTCCTTCTAGCTCTAGAGTGGCGGCCGTTGACGAGAGCGCCCGAGAGCGTCAACGGGAAAGCGAGTCGTGATGGCGTTGAAAAGGAACGACGTCGCCAGAGAAGAGGATTGCCGGGATGCGGTGGCGGCGGGAAGGAGAGAAACGAAAGGAGGTGGAGGTGTGAGGGTGAAAACGAGCAGAACCGCGAGAGGACACAGCGAAACAACAGGGACGGGCAAGGGGAGAGAGGCTGGAAATGGAAGGGGAACGGGGCGGAGCGCTGCAGGGATGGCGAACCGTGGAAGGCACGCTCAAACGGGATATTGCACCCAGGCCAGGGCACTTCAGACGTTGGGAACCGTCTTCTTGGCTAGGCGAGGGTGCTAAGAAGGTGGGTATTCAATTGCGTGAATGTGCCGTGTGTGCAACTTGGCTGCTTAGCGAACGCTCCAAAACGGAGCACCTGGGAGGATTGAGAGCGACCGTGACATCGCACAGATGCGGGCCCGAGGGGGAGCGAATCCAGTGCAATAATCTTGGACTCTCCAGCTACTAGTTCCACATTGCTATCTACACCACTGCACACGTAGCGGGTGATCCTGCCAGTTTCTCGTCGTGGCATACCTGACAGAGTCATATGTCCGATTGAGACGATAGTTATCAGAGTCTCCATCTCCACAACAACACCACAGCACGCTACTGTTTCCAAGCACTGCCCGACATCCGCAGGCCGTTGTGGAAGGCGCGAGGAATGCGGACCGCCCTGGGGAGTGGAACAGTCGCCCTGCCCTCAACCGCCGGACCCCGGAGACAGTGGGTACGAGCAACCGTTTAAGTGGATCGAGTCCTGCAGTGCTGGGGGGCTAGTGGATGGCGTGTTTAAGATTACGGGTGCTATCCAAAGGGGCAAGTGCTCAAGGAAACAGTGGGGACAGTGGCGCAAGGTCATAGGCCTAAATAAGGGGCTTGGCGGTACCGGGTACCTTGAGCGTCTGCATAAATCAGGAACGCACCAAGTACCCCAGACCTGCGGGATGAGGTGGCCCACGTGAGAGGGGCTTCCAGGGCACGCTCGGGAGCTGATTGGATGACATGCACTGGTGTTACCGCTACGGGCAATTTCTGTCAATTACCCCATGCGCCGGGTGGAGTGGACCGATCACCAAAAGGCAGAAGCCACGAGCTTGCGCCGACAGCAGTTGGATGGAAGCGAGAGACGAACGGCACCTTTTGAACGCCACGGAATCCACAGCTTGGAAAATCGATCTGAGGGCTTCGCGATCTGGTGGGCGGGGCCTCGATTGATGGCACCCGACGTCCCACACGCGCAGACGCAGCATGCATCGATCCCTTCCCTCTTCTCCCAATTGCTGCAACCATCGGTCACCGTCGCTGTCGTATTTCCCTCATGCCGCACAGGGGCCTTAGTTAGCTTATGTATCCCCTCCATTTGCAACTTCCAGCGCTCTCTGAGCCCCCCTTTCAGGTCTCATGATTCACTTCAGCTTCGCATGCCACATTCCACGCTCCGAAAATGTCTCGCTCTGGACCTCGTCAACTCGTTCAGCAGGAACATAATGTGCCACCGGCTGCTATGTTGGTCGTGCGGGGAATCGAGGTGTGCAAACCACTCTTCAGCCAAATATGAATTAATTCAATTTAATTTATCCCGGCCTCTGAAATCTTGCGGCTCGTGCAGAAGCGGGAGTATATGTCAGGAGCATTATAGGCTCTGAGTGGCAAGCTGCGGCAATCTTCCGGTCTTGAGAAACGGAGGTGCCAAAACGGTGCCTTTATTCTCCTGATTCCTCTAGCCAGACTGCATGAGGAGAAAAATGCGACTATGGAGCCGCATTGAAACTCTGTTGGTATTGTTGAAGATCGTTGCTTCTCTGGACCTTACCATGGAATCCAAGCCGGATCCGCTTCCCAGCCTGGTGGAACGATGTGGTTTTGTGGGCATGTCTCACTTTTGCAAGATCTTGAAGATTCTCGCCGTGCAATCAGCTGAAAATCGTCAATCGCGTCGTCATTCCGGTTCGCGACCTTGACAAAGTGATACAGGGTCCTACGCCGCTAACGGGAAGTTGGAGTCAGGTTGTCGTCAATTGACGCCCTGGGATCCGTCACATCCTGGCCCGGCTGACTTCGACCACCCTCCATTGCGGCACACTTCTCATTATACGGATCCATGGCCATGTGGGAAATGACAAGTAAGCTGTCAAAGGTTGGAGGTTTGTCAACGTCGTCTTCATCTCCTGCTCCAGTCATCTTGACTGGGCGCCTGCGCGGTTCACCAATTGTTGGCAGAAGCGACTGGGCACTGAGGACATCGCGAATCGAACTGAGCTGATCTTGGGTAAGCGCTGCTGCAGGAACACGGCGCGATTTGCAACCACCACTTTCTACTAGACCAGACTGCGTAACCACCGAATTCAGGCACGAGCATCATCAACAGCGATGTGAACAGACTATCAAAGCAAACACGATTTTCTTCCCAAACGGACAAAAGTTGTTTCGTCTTGGCCTTCATCTACCTGAGGTTTTGTTTTATTCTCCCTCCGCTGTTGTTTCGTTTCATCCAGGTTGACTGCAGCACGGCAGAGGACAAGCGGTTCCAGGCGACAGTGGCTTATTCTGGATAATAACCCGCGTTGAACCTCCCGGCTCGAGCCTCAATCACTCTGTGCGTCTGGTCAGGAATTGCACCCGTCAAGAGGTGCTTGGCAGAGAACTTGGGGCCATCTGGATTTCCTCTCTGCTGCTATCTGATAATTCCGATCAACAAACTTGGGCTATGTTGCAGAGAGCACACCTGGCAGGCCCCTGACCTTGTCCCCTCTCGATCTTGGCTTTGGCGACTGAATTCTTGATAGTGGCAACTCGGACCGCGTCCTAAAGTTAACCCGAGTTCTGGCCCTGGCGTCTTGGGTCTCGAGTTCCACCTTCACTGCTCCGTCAAATTTCAACATGGAGAGGTGCATGATCGAGTCCGCCCGGAACACAGCACCTGACCCCGCAGCTTGGTTTGGATGAGGAACCCTCTTGTTGGTCGGATCACCACACGTTCCACCGAGTACACCCATCTTTGGACAACGGTACACTCTTCCCTGAACTTTGCCTGCCCGGCCGTATAATCCTGCTATCACACTACCTTCCTTGCCTGACGGTCCCTCACTGGGGCATTTGTTTTTTGCATAGATTTATCACCGAAAAGCTTCGGTCACCACAGATATCTTGTTCGTCACACCTGCGCTGACTGGCACAAGGCACCACCAAGTGGTACAGTGTGCATATCATCCGGAGTGAGCTCCAGTCGAATGTGATGGCAAGTTCCGCACTCGTACAAACAGTGTTGCGTTCGTTGTGTTTCCGGGGGAGGAAAGCCGACCCCGGCCATAGACTGGCGATCAACAATGTTGTGCCCACATAGGACGTTCGAGGTGCGCACAGAAGGGACCACGAGCTGTCGAGTACGAAGTACACTGCACCACCGGGACAAAGAGCGGTAAAGCCTCATTGGCGAGACCGGGCTATTCTCTTGCCGGCCATTGGCCCGAGTCTCCAAGTATGGGTGACAGGATCGAGATCTTGTCATGAGAAGAGCGGGGGGCCTAAGCCTTGGACAAACCTTGGACAACACGTGTAATGCCTCAAGTGGGTTCAACAAGACAGGGCAACACAAGTCTGTCGACGTCTTGGCTAGATTTCTGGTCGTCGCGCGCCGCCGTTGCTGCACAGTATCTTGCTTTTGGCATGCGGTATTGCGGCTGCCAATGAGGATCGCCTCTGGGATGTGCCTGAGACCCAAATCCAAGACGGTTCTCTGGATTTCGTTCTCGATCCCCCAAGCCAGCGAAGGATTATGGGGCAATCGCGGTTGGTTGGCTCCGCCATGGATGAGCAACGCGGGGGTGAGGAGCGTTGTTAGGACCGCAGTACGGGATGGAAGAAGAAAGCAAAGCTTGCCAGGCCATAGTTTGCTCCTCAGGTTCAATACCCCCCGCATTCGGATGATTGGGCTCAACCTGCATCGGACGAAAAACGAACGGTTCGAGTCCCGCAGAAGGTCGTCGACAGTTCCGCTTGAACAAAGTATCGCAATGTACAAGACGATACATGCGATCGGCCCCGGAATGACCAAATTTGGACAGTCTCGGTTACACATCTCTTGTCTCTGCCGTAGCCACAGTAGCACCCTATATCGTTGTCTTTGCTCCTCTCGGGAATACCAGTTTGCGCTTCGCTGCGTGAGCCGCTGCATGCACACGGGCCGTTGTCGGCTAGAGATTCTCTTCCTCCGAAGATGAACACTCGGGGTTTTTTTCAGACAGTCTTGGGAACCCGTGGATTAGTTCTCTACGGCAATCAGCTCTCCATAGTTCATTTTTGCTCAAAGTTGGGGATCAGGGCCATGGAGGAGCCAGGGATGGGTTCCTGGTACCTTTCCTGGGGGAACAAGATGCTGATGGAGAACTGGGGGTCGCAAGTCGGCATGCGTGTAGGTCTCCAAATGCTTGCCTAAGCGGCGGCTGGGCTCGCCGGTCTCGATCCGATGTCCATGGACAAACATCACAGTGCATGCGGGCGGGCGACGTGCAGCATGCAGAAAGCCGTGGCCCAGATGGGAAATTTTGGAGTAGTTGCTTTTCAAGACGGCACCCTTGCGATCCAACGGTTGCTGGTTGGGCTCAGGTTTGGTCCGCGCCCAACCACAAGCCGCTACAAACCAACTAATAGCCAACATGAACCATAATCTCCCCAACCCAGGTGTGTTTGTCACATCACTTCTTGGTCAGCTCTTCTGCGAGTGTTTGTCACCGTTCGCCGGTACAATAGGTTCTCCGCTCGTGTCTCTCTGCCCCTCGCTATCGGAATGAGCTCTCCACGGTTGGGTCGGTCGGGCCAGATCAGGCCAGACACGGGCATGTCAGGATGGTGGGTAGGTAACAGATGTGCGAGGATGGTTCGCCACCATGTATGTGATTCATGTAATGTGATGAGGTAGCAGCAGTTCACATCCGCCCGCAACTTCATCGCCTAGCTACGTGCCTAGCCATTTTCCGGGGCTGTAAGACCCGGAGAGACTGGAGGGCTAGGGATTTCGAGTGGGTGGGTTATCTGGGTCGACCACGGGAAATACCGTTTGTCTACTACTCCCTCTCCCAGCTAACTAGCGTATCGTAGTAGTCTGTTCTTCGCCTCGCTTGCCAGCCCTGCTTTTCTTGAGCTCTCTCTACTCTACGATTCTGATGGGTGATCAACCATCTTACAGGACCCTGATTCGGGGAGCTCTCGTCCAAAGGTTTAGAACATGCTCTGGTGTTCAAACGTGTAGACCTTGTTTTCTGTGTCACGGCCGGCCTATCTGCCGTGGGCAAGACGAAACAGTCTTTCCCACCTCTCTAGCGATTGTGGAACGGGGCGAGGGCGCATCAGACACTAGATACATATTGCAAGTTTTTTTCTTTATAGCGTCATGACAACTTTCCTTCTTTCTTTTTTTTTTCTCTCTGTTGGTAGGTCGTCGGCATCCCGATGTCGTATCATGTTTGTCTCTTTGGTGACATCTTTCTCGGCCCCCAACCTGGTGAATATGCCGGCATATCTAAAACCAAGGCTGGTTGTCACCCAGGTAGTACCAACCACCGTTGCACATACATACCTTAGGTACCTACTTGGCACTTTTGCGTCAAGGGTCTTCTTGGTCAATTCTGCCAATATCTCTTTGTGCTTAGGTACCTACCTAGTTTAAGTGAGTGAGTCGTGTGGGGAAGCATAAATAGAATATAATTACCAGTTAGGGCAGTGGCCAGACACATGTAGAGATAGAAAAACAACATAGGAAGAAAAAACAGAAATGTGTCGGGATATCATTGAAGATCTTGTCAAGTAGATGCCTGGCACATCCATCCATCCTTCCTTCCATCTGGCATATTGCCCCACGGCGACACACATATGTATGTAGGTCTAGCTAGCCCCCGCGTCCAGTCCGGACTGATATCTCCGGGTGGATAACGTAAAGAAAGGAAAAGGAAAAGGAAAAGGAAAAGAAACGAGTCGAGCCACATTTTGTTGGTCAGGTAGACAGGTACCTACTTGACATGGACATGTACATATGTCCTCCTCCTCCTCGCGGCTAGCATCTACATTGATTAGCGCCCCCCCCTTTTTTTTTTAAATTTTTTATTCCGCACCCACTTTTCTACACACACATCCACATCACAATACATACCTACCTACCCACCTACCTACACAGATACATGTCTCTATGCACCAAGATACGCTCTAGCCCGAATCTCGCTGCAGAGAGCCAGCCAGATACAGACCGGTACTTTTGATCGGGTCTTCATGTTCCTTCCCTTTTATGCCTGTTCCCACCAAGGAAAGAGATCGACAAAATGCATGCATGGGGGGTTTGCTTGCTTTTCCTTTCTTTTGTGTTTTCTCTTTCTTCTCCTTTCTTCTCCTTCCTAGTCTTCTTTCTTTCTTGTCTCGGGATACAGCAGACCCAATACTAGGTAGATGGATTTACTCCGCATGCGTGCTGCATAATAGACAGGTACATACTCTCGAGAACCTAAAGACTCAAAGGGGGACCTGCAGGGCACATGGGAATGACCCAACTCCCAGGCGGTTCTGGTGCTGGCGGGTTTGGCGCGCTTCTCGGAGAGGAGAAATGGAGGGTAAAAAGGTACCTCGACCCGCGCTACCGCACGCTGCTCTGTGTATCTATATCTGGCTGATGCAGGGTAGGTATGGGTGTATGTGTGTTGTCAAGTGGGTGAAGAGCGACGAGGGGAGTGAGGTCAGAGAAAGGGGGGCCCGTTGTTGGCCAGATCTGGCTGGCTGCACGACAACAGGACATTGTCTATATATCTAGGGCAGTGGCCCTCTCCTTTCCCATTCAGCTAGATGCCGTGTCAGGCCCCCATCACCGACAACCAAGACGTATTCCGCCCGCGTTGGCCCGGTTTCCCTTCATTTACCACCAGTCCATATGCCATTCATGTCATGGGTGTAACGAAAACCACAACCACCCCTGGCACTGGGGATCGACCCACAATAGGACAAAAGGTCACCATCGAATACACGGGATACCTCAAGGACTCGGCCCAGCCAGGCAACAAGGGCGCAGTGTAAGTTTATTACGAATCTTTGCCTTCATAGGTATCGTGCTGATGAGGATGAATGCTAGGTTTGACAGCACGGATAACCGTGGACACCTTGAGACAGAGATTGGCGTGGGAAAGCTCATAAGAGGTCTGTGTATACTGGCGGCGTTGAGCATGTGGTTGCATGCTGAATAAAGGATTGTTCATGCCCCCAGGCTGGGACGAGGCTGTCCTAGAGATGAGGGTCGGAGAGCGTGCCACCCTCGACGTTACCAGGTAGGTATAGAAACCAACCCAGCCATCTCGAGACAGCTAGCAGTCCCGTGCATGTCAGCTAACAAGGTGACGGTGTGGTAGCGATTATGCCTACGGAGAGAGGGGGTTTCGGGGCCACATCCCGCCCAACGCCGACTTGATCTTGTGGGATTGTCTGGTAAAACCTTGAAGAGACACCGGCTGACCCGGATACAGTGACGTCTACCTGAAAAAGATTGGATGATGGGATGAACATCGCGGTGAGCTCCTCAGCAGAGAGGTCATTGTTCTGGTGGGACTGTGGTGGATGAATTCCGGGATATGCATGTTTACAGAAACAAATACTATGGATTAATTCAGGGGTGAGCTGCTGCAGTGAGCGGCGAGAGACTTTCCTGCTGAAACTTGAGGCCGCCCAGCGCCGAACCTGAAAGGAGTGGGCTCCACCCTTCCATGCCGGGACACGCCCTGAAGCCGATGACTCGTTTGCCGGAATTCTGACGCAAAAGCAGCACAAGTAGTGCCGGGGCAACCGGTGCTGTCATTGCCTCGCGGAGCCATCAGCCAGTATCGCCACGCGGAAGTTCGGATGGGAATGTGAGGGAGCTTATAAATCGGCTGCAGGCAGGCTGCCGTAAGTGAGGTCAAGTCAACACCGCATTGATGAGCGGCGGCGGCTGCCTTGGCGGGTTGCCATTTGAGTGGCGTCACAAACTGATTGTCAAACAGTGATTGGCCAGGCGTTAACAGGCTGCAAATGTGGAGGCTGCATTGATGAGCTGCTGGCTACCGGGAAAGAACCTTCCATAAACCATTATCGGTCCTAGAGTAAACTCGATTTGTTGCGGTGGCTTGTAAAAGAGACAGCCCGCCAAATAGCGTTTCAACAACAAATGCAACAACAAACAAGAGCCAAACTCTTTGCGACAGACCTCTCAGCCTTTTTGCCCACTTCTATGACCCATACTCATACCCCTGTCGCCCATCCCCGCAGTGCTATCGAGATATAGCGGGGCTGAGCTCATCTTCCCCTCCACCTCCATCTTCCACCATCCAAGATTCCAAACCGACCCAAATACAGTGCCCGTAGAAACATCCTGTCCCGAAAACGATTGCAAAAAAACCATCGCCAAGCTGGGGAAGCGCAAAATATCCGACGGGGATCTACCTATCTCCCTCAAGAGAACCATGACTGTGAGTTCCCCGCCGTCCCGGTGAAGGGCAAACGGGCCAACGTCCCACCAACGAGACGCGCCTTGCTAACCGCAACGGACGCGCGCAGGACAAACGGCTCCCCGAGGTCGACCTCGTGACCAGGATGCAAGTCGATGAGTCGGTCGCCGGCAGCACAACCGAAATCGACGAAGCTCTCTACAGTCGCCAGCTTTATGTCCTGGGCCACGAGGCTATGAAGCGCATGGGCGCTTCCAACGTCCTGATCGTTGGTTTGAAGGGTCTCGGCGTTGAGGTCGCAAAGAACATTGCTCTTGCTGGCGTCAAGAGCCTCACACTCTACGACCCCGAACCGGTCGCTATCTCCGACCTCTCCGCACAGTTTTTCCTTCGTCCTGACGATGTCGGACAACCGCGCGACCGGGTTACGGCCCCTCGTGTTGCCGAGCTCAATGCCTACACTCCTGTTCATATTCACAACTCTGCTAGGTATGTTCCAGCACCCGAGATAGTGAGCGGGCAGGTTCGGTACCTAACACAAACACTTCTTAATAGCCTCGGCGAGAACCTTTCCCAGTTCGACAAATATCAAGTCGTCGTTCTTACAAACACATCGTTGAACCTCCAGCTTACGATCGGTGACTACTGCCACCAAAAGGGAATTTACGTGGTGGTCGCGGACACATTTGGTCTCTTTGGGTCTGTTTTCTGCGATTTCGGCTCCAAGTTTACCATAATCGATGCGACCGGGGAAAATCCTGTTAGTGGCATCATCGCTGGTATCGATGAGGAAGGCATCGTGTCCGCGCTGGACGAGACCAGGCACGGGCTCGAGGACGGCGACTACGTGACCTTTTCCGAGATCGAGGGTATGGAGTCACTCAATGGCTGTGAACCCCGGAAGGTGACTGTGAAGGGGCCGTACACATTCTCTATCGGCAGCGTGGCTGGCCACGGTCAATACAAGCGCGGCGGCCTATTCCAGCAAGTCAAGATGCCCACCATCGTTGATTTTAAGAGCATCTCTGCTGCTATCAAAGAGCCTGAGTTTGTCATCTCTGACTTCGCCAAGTTTGACCGCCCCCAGCAGCTGCACATTGGTTTCCAGGCGCTGCATGCGTTCCGCCAGACTCACAGCCGTCTTCCTCGGCCCCTGAATGAAGAGGATGCTATTCTCGTCCTCAACTCGGCCAAGGAGTTGGCCAAGGCCGGGGGCCTGGAGATTGAATTTGATGAGAAAATGCTGAAGGAGCTCAGTTATCAAGCGACAGGCGACCTCAGCCCAATGGCCGCCTTCTTCGGTGGTCTCACCGCTCAGGAGGTGCTCAAGGCTGTCTCGGGCAAATTCCATCCCATCAAACAATACATGTACTTTGACTCGCTTGAATCGCTTCCCGCCAACTCTCCGCGCACCGAAGAAAACTGCAAGCCCCTGGGCACCCGATACGACGGCCAGATTGCAGTCTTTGGAAGGGATTTCCAAGACAAGATTGCAAACGTCAAGCAGTTCCTGGTTGGTGCGGGAGCCATCGGATGCGAGATGCTCAAGAACTGGGCCATGATTGGACTAGGCACCGGCCCCGAGGGCTGCATCACAGTCACCGATATGGACTCAATTGAGAAGAGCAATCTTAACCGTCAATTCCTGTTCCGCCCCAAGGACGTTGGGAGCATGAAGAGCGACTGCGCTGCTAAAGCGGTCCAGCAGATGAACCCAGAGCTTGAAGGCAAGATCGTATCTTTGAAGGATCGCGTGGGCCCCGACACAGAGCACATCTTCAACGAGGACTTTTGGAATAGCTTGGATGGTGTCACCAATGCGCTAGACAATGTCGAGGCAAGAACATACGTAGATCGGCGATGTGTGTTCTTCCACAAGCCTCTCCTGGAGAGCGGCACCCTAGGTACGAAGGGCAACACACAGGTGGTTCTCCCCCGCATTACCGAGTCGTACTCGTCGTCCCAGGATCCGCCTGAGCAATCGTTCCCCATGTGCACTCTTCGCAGCTTCCCCAACAAGATCGAGCACACGATCGCATGGGCGCGTGAGTTGTTTGAGAGTTCCTTCGTCAAGCCGGCCGAGACGGTCAACCTTTACCTTTCGCAGCCCAACTACCTCGATACAACTCTCAAGCAGGGCGGCAATGAGAAGCCTACACTCGAGATGCTGGTCGATTACCTTAAGAACGAACGCGCTCTCACGTTTGAAGACTGTGTCCAGTGGGCAAGAATGTTGTTCGAGAAGCAGTACAACAACGCAATCCAGCAGCTCCTCTACAACTTCCCCAAGGATTCAGTCTCCTCGAGTGGTACGCCCTTCTGGTCTGGGCCGAAGCGGGCGCCGGACCCGCTCAAGTTCGACGTTGAGAACCCGACGCACTACACGTTCCTCGAGGCCGCGACCAATTTGCATGCTTTCAATTACAACATCAATGTGAAGGGTAAGAGCAAGGGGGATTATAAAGCGGCATTGGATGCCATGATCATCCCCGACTTTGCTCCTGACTCCAAGGTCAAGATCCAAGCCGATGATAAGGACCCAGTAAGTACCAATTGGGCTTCCTGTGTGTTCCGTAACTAATAAAACCTAGGACCCAAACTCTGGTGGCAGTGCATTTGATGACAATGCCGAATTGGACAAGTTGGCTCGGGAACTGCCGGACCCGAAGTCTCTGGCTGGCTTCAAGCTCACGCCGGTCGAGTTTGAGAAGGACGATGATACAAACTTCCACATCGACTTTATCACAGCGGCTAGCAACCTACGTGCCGACAATTACAAGATTGAGCAGGCGGACCGACACAAGACCAAGTTCATCGCCGGCAAAATTATCCCGGCTATTGCGACCACGACAGCCCTTGTCACGGGCCTTGTCGTCTTGGAGCTCTTCAAGATCATTGACGGTAAGGATGATATTGAGCAGTACAAGAACGGCTTCATCAATCTGGCGTTGCCATTCTTTGGTTTTAGCGAGCCTATTGCCAGTCCCAAGGTGGAGTATAAGGGACGTGAAGGCCCAGTGTCGTTGGACAAGATATGGGACCGATTCGAGGTGCATGACATGTCTCTAAAAGAGTTGCTTGCTCACTTTTCAGCCAAGGGATTGGAAATTTCGATGCTGAGCTCGGGAGTGAGCTTGCTCTATGCCTCGTTCTTCCCACCGACCAAGAGGAATGACAGGTATCATCTGAAGTTGAGCGAGCTGGTGACAACGGTGTCGAGGAAGCAAATACCGTCACACCAGAGGGAGCTCATTTTTGAAGTGGTGACTGAGGATATGGATGGGGAGGATGTCGAGGTTCCATACATCAAGGTTCGGATTGGCTAAAGACAAGCGAAGACGAAGATGATCCTGGCTGCATCCGACTTGGGAGATAGACTCTTGAGGGGTGCTGGGTGCTTTGCTGTTCATTATGGTCATGGGAGACTGATGTCGATTGTTATCAATGATAGAGGATATTCGATGTACTACAGTCAAGATCACAAAACAAAGTCAAATTTCGGCAGCTTCTGACCAAAGTACCCCCGTGACGTTGTTGCCTAACCAGCCAAATCAGGAATGCGATCGGCCTTCTGTAATGACGTGTGACTTACAGTGTTGAGGTATCTGGGGGCGGCTCTTTGTCAAGAGTGAGTAATTCTTCAATTCGCCCTCTTGCCGCACTGAGCCGTGTGGAAGCTCGCTAGAAGACTACCTAGCTCCCCTTGATCCGGGACTAGAGAGAGAATAGTATGTCATGGCTGATGAATCGCATCGCTTTGTAAGCGTGGAGGAGTCGCCGAGGGGAGATGGCTTGGCAAATCCGGTTCATGGTGCGGAGATGCAGCGCTCCCCGCGTTGCAGCTTAGTACGCGATTCGCAGCGCTTGACACACCTTTGTCAGGGGTTACCTAACCAGCCTTCCAGCCAGTTGGGGATCGCATGTATATGTGTGGTGCCCTATATAAGAAAGTAGCGCCCGAGTCGGAAGTGGGTGAGGGGTTGTTGAACGAACGAACGAAAGAAACGAACGAACGAACGACCGAACGGCATTGACCCTTTTGATTTGGGACAGACGGATGAACCGTGTTTTGGGATTGACTTTTCGGTTGACCTCGAGCATTTCTGTATTATCTGGGATTTTGCCTGGGATTTCGAGGGCGGGGTATCGGACTTTGAGGATTTCCCCGAGGTGCTTGTCAACTACAATGGTGAGTTATCCTATTCTTTTGAATGCTCCTATTCTGTTCCAAGGACTGTTGATGGCTAACAACGAAAAGGCCGCCAGCAAGATTACCGATTGGGTTAAGCCCGGCGATGCCTCTGGCGAGTTCAAGCGCCAGCAGAGCTCGTTTCGGGACCATATTTCTCGTGAGCCAGGAGCCAAGTTCCCGCCGGAGAAGGGGCGCTATCACTTATATGTGAGCTATGCATGTCCTTGGGTAAGTTTGTTGTCGCACCGTTTTTAAAGCAAACTATTTTCTCTGACAAGATGAAAAGGCAACTCGCACCCTCATTGCCCGCAAGCTCAAAGGTCTCGAGGACATCATCTCCTTCTCTGTTGTGCACTGGCACATGGGCGAGAGGGGGTGGCGATTCCCAGAGGCATCCGACGCCGATGCCCCTGGTGAAAACGTTACGCCTGACCCTGTCTCCGGCCATGAAAACTACACGCACCTCCGCGATGTTTACTTCGCCGTCAACCCCTCGTACTCGGGACGTTTTACGGTGCCGGTTCTGTATGACAAGATCCAACAGACCATTGTCAACAACGAGAGCAGCGAGATCCTGCGCATGCTCAATACCGAGTTCAACGACCTTGTCTCCGACAAGTTCAAATCGCTAGATCTCTATCCCGCCTCTCTGCGCAGCGAAATCGACGCGGCCCACGAATGGCACTACGACCTCATCAACAACGGCGTCTACAAATCCGGCTTCGCCACCACCCAAGATGCCTACGAGCGCAACGTAGTCACCCTATTCGAAGCCCTTGACCGCGCCGAGGCCCACCTCTCCTCCTCCTCCTCGGAAGGGCCATATTGGTTTGGCTCACAAATCACCGAAGTGGATATCCGTCTGTTTGTCACCATCATTCGGTTTGATCCCGTCTATGTGCAGCATTTTAAATGTAACATTCGGGATATTAGGTCGGGGTATCCGGCGATTCACAAATGGATGAGGGAGTTGTATTGGAATGTTGCGGCGTTTAGGGAGACGACGAACTTCTTGCATATCAAGCGCCATTATACGAGGAGTCATACGCAGATTAATCCGTTGGGGATTACGCCAGTGGGTCCGGTGCCAGATATTTTGCCGCTTTAGGGAGGGGGATGGTAGCCTTTTGTATTTGGAGTTTGTCTTCCTTTCGTATCCCTTGTGATATGTATCTCTAGCTCAGGTTGAACTTGTCAAAAGAGAAAAGAAAAGAAAAGCTTGACTCCGAATCTCATCAAACCTTTGCATATATCATCATGTAAACATAACTACCTACACTCTAATGCACACACAGATCATGAAGTCCCGCTGACATGAAGCACAACCAACAACCAAGCACTACCCCCCCCCCTCTCCCAGGGGCACAAAGTACTTAGTAGGACTACGCAGGACGAAGCGGACACCCCCGCTATCCATTCACATCCCATTTATTAATCCCAGCCAAGGGTACCCAGGTATAGATAGCCCAACTCAACTCAACTTTACTTTTGCTTGATTTGACTCCTTACTTCTAAACGGTTTAGATTTATCTAAATATCCATCTACCACGCGCAGTCCCCCCCCCGGGCCACGTCAATGAATGGCGGCGATGATAATAATAACTCCTTGCCTACCTACACCTTAGACGGGCACATAGGTAGCTACGTAACCAAACCCGATGACACAACCCACCCCTGCTTCTCCACCCACATGTCTCGATCTTTCCAGCTTTTCTTCTCAGTCCCCCATACATCCCTCATTTCCTGTGCTCGTGTCCTTCTGTTCCCTCATTCTATTATCTCATACACATCCCGTATCATTCATTCTCCTCGCTCATTTCTTCCCTGCATTCATTTTCCTCATCTACTTCTCATCACAAAAAAGAATGACGATATTCCATTCGAGTAACTCAAACGCAGTCAATGGCTTGATAAGTCATGGCCTGATCTTACGTGACCGGACATGAACCCCGTGACAAGGAGCAAAGACAAGCCGCACACAGATATGGTCAGTAAACTAAAAAAAAAACCCAAAGAAAACCAACACATTAGCTAGGTAGGACAGAGATGTTGCAAGCGATAGATAACATAAACAGCAAAACGCCACGAGACAGGCAACAGACATACAAGTCAGCTGATATAGAAACCTTGAAAGAATAATGATGGCTTTTTTCTTTCTCCCATTCTCCCATTCTCCCAGTTCTCTCTCACTCACACACACACATTAAATTAGATTTCTCTCCCTCTCCCTCTAAAGTCATGCATATACAGAACCCAAGAAAACAAACCTCCAGACAGAACCAGACCAGATAACCCCAAACCCATGTGCTAATGCCCCCCCATCAACGGACGGCTCATCCAGGGTTCGCAGGGCTGCAAAAGTTGTGCTATGAAATGCGATATAGTCTATTATAGGTGAGGGAAGGTTAGGAAAGGAGGTTATAGGTTGCCTGAAAGGAGCGCTTCCGTTGCTGTTTCACTTTGTCAGTATTGGATCTGGGGGAAAGAGAGGGATGGCAAGAAAGCATACCGCTGTTGATGTATGCCCTCCTCGAATCCAACGGCACACCAAACCTCTTCTCTAGCTCTTTCTTGATACCCTTCTTAGTAACTGTCATCAGATCGGCTGACCGCAGAATCTCACGAATCTCAGCCAAGAGAGCATCATCGCTGGGCATGCCCGCAAGGTTTGCCATCTCTACTTCTTGTTGACTTGGGCTGGGGTTCAGGAACTGGGATCCGCCAAATTGACTTTGCCGGTTCTGCTGCTGTTGTTGCTGCATCATCTCACTCGCCGCGAATGACATGCGGCTGGCATTCATGCTTGGCATGGCCGGAGTCTTGTCAGAGTAGCCGCCGAGCGGATACCCAACCGTCGACCCAGGTCGGCTTCCACCCATGGCACCGCCCCAGCCGCCGTATTCGGACACAGCGGCGTTGTGCTTGGTGGCGTAGCTATAGCCCGAAATCTCGGAACGGGCGTCGTCGCGGGAAGTCTGCGCATCCCAGAGCTCGGCCTGGTACTCCTCCCACTTCTTGCGCGGGATGGACGAGGGGTCGAACTTTCCCTCGTCCGATATGACAATTTTCTTGCCCTTCTCGCCGGCAACAACACGAGTGTTGCCCCAGTTGAAGTCGTCCATGTGCCAGAAGGCGTAGAGCGGGAGACCAAAGCTGAAAACAGGAATGGCTAGTACGTACAAGATCATCCAGCCAATCATTTCCCACTTGCGGCGCAGTATGAAAATGATGGCCTGTAAACCATAAATGGCACCCAGTAGCACAAAGGCAGTAACAGGCACAACAGTGGCGTTGCGGACGACGAGGACGATCAAGTAGACAATATACGCGATGGTGACGGGCTGGACGATGGTAGAGAGCAGGTCGATGAACACGATGAAGCGCATACTGAAGCAGCAGAATCCACAGAGCTGGGCCATTGGTATAAGTTCCATCAGGTTGTGCACGGTCGAGTTGATCCAGCGACGGCGCTGCGAGAGGAAAACCTGCCACGAGTCGGGGGCAATAGTCCAGGCGTGGGCACTGAAGATATACTTGGTCTTGTACTTGGAGTGGTATTTGATCAGCAGCGTTGTGAGGTAACGATCTTCGCCGAGGTGCAGTAAGTTCTTCATGTGCAGCGTGTCCACACGGTTGGTAGCATAGGCTTCGACGACCTCCCGGCTCACAAAGAGAGGCTTGCCCGTCTCGGCCGCGCGGATGCGGTACATGGAGAAACAGCCAGGAAGACAGGTGACGGAACCGAATAGAGACTCGAAGGCTTTGGACAGATTGTGCGAGATGTAGTACTCGTAGACCTGGATCATGGTAACGAAGGAAGCCTTGGCGTTGGTAAGGGCCGTCTCGCCGCAGACAGCAATCAGGCGCGTGTCGTCGAGGAAGGCCGAGACCATGCGCGTGGCCGAGTCGGGCGCCACGACGGTATCGGCATCGATCTGCATCATGAACTCGTAAAAGGTTGGGTTTACACCAATGATGTTGCGGATCTGATGGTACATTTCAAGTTCGAGGGGACTCATGGCCAGGTTGTAGTGCACGCGGTTGAGGAAGCGCATTATAATCATCTGCGAGTCACGCTTGCCACGATTACCGGGGCGCGACACCTCGGACGGCTTGCCGACCTTTACAATGACCAGGAAGGGAACGATATGGCCCTGCACCTCGTATAGACCCGAGTATACCTTGCCCATGTTGTGGCGCTTGAGACCCTCGCCGAGCGACTCAAAGCTGAGCGGCTCGGGGTCGACCGTCTCGGACACGCCCAGGATATCCAGCACAATGCGCGGGGTTGGCCGGTCGTTGCCTTGGCCAATAATCATACCGTCGCAGATAATGACCAGGAGCTTGCGCTTGTCGTCGTACCGCATGCGTGCCGCTGAATCGATGGCACGACGGAGTGAATCCTCGTCCTCGGTGTAAGCTGGAATCTGACACATGACAAACTTGTCGAGGTTCTCGGGCATGCTCTTGGTGCCGAACTGGAGCGCAGCGAAGAACTTGAAGGCGATGACGCTGGCTAGCAGAATCGACACGGCCAAGACGAGATACTCGGCGAACTGGCAGCGGACGGAGTTACGCGTGTCGACATCTCCAACGTAAAATAGATTGTCCAGGCAAAGTTTCATATCTCGCTTGACCGAGCCAATGTTCAGCGCCTCCCACAGCTTGGTGACATCCTCACCCGACTTCTGCTGGAACAGCTCGACAACGAGTGGGTGCAAAAAGTCAATGGCTTCGACATTGGTCGGCTCGGGCTCGCCCGGAGGATTCCGCTGCTTCCGGCCGCTCTTGAGATACTCAGTCAGGTCGTAGACACGGCCGTCGAGAATGGCCATGAAATTCTGCTTTTCCGAGAGTGTCTTGACATACTGGGGCGAGTAACCAATGTTGGCCACCTTGTATTCGGATCTGAGCTTGACGAGTTGCTGATTGAACCAGTAGGGCCTGCTGTCGTTGGTAAAGTGCCGGAAGTCGTGGAACTTGGCATTGCGATCTTCTTTGCTGATGACGGCTGCCGAGCCCGTGAGGTTCGTCGTCTTATAGTCAAGCAGCACCGATGGCTCGATGGGGCCGTTGAAGCCGACGCACATGGATGAGACCTGGATCGGAAACAAGGCTGTGATGTCGATTCCACCATACTGGATGAACTCCTTATACTTGATAAAGGGCGGGTAGTGGCGCTTGGCATACTCGCCAATGTTGAAGACCTGGCCCCGGATGGCCGCATAGGCCGGCCTGTTGTCCTTACCGTCGAACCTCGAGAGTTCCTCGGCACTGTAGACATTCTGTTTGGGACAGATGAGCATGGGAAAGACAACAATAAAAAAAGCAGCAACCAGACAGCTGAACCAGATGATCATGTTGATGGCCAGCTTCTCGCGCCACGCCATGCGCACATCCTTGCGAGGCATGCGGCCGAGGAACCGGATTGCGAAGTCGGGGACCCAGAAGGTGAGGAGGTAGACCAGAAAGACCCAACGCTTGCGTCCCGCACTGTCCTTGTACTCTTCTACCTCGACCATGTCCTTCTCGTTGCCGCGCTCCGCCATTTGTTCTCGGGTGTCCAGGTTCTTGAACATGTCACCGCCGCCAAAGGCCGAAACGCCAGCCTCAGATCGCGCATCGACATCTTTGCTGCCAAAATAACCAGCGCCCTTGTCGCCGAAACTCTGTGGCGTGGAGCCCGCCGTCGCGATCAGGCGCTCCTTGGAGACGCCAAACGGATCACCAGGGGTAAGATCGCCGCCGTCCGAGGGAAGGCCGTACCGAGCCGATACCGACTGGTTCTCGGACAGCTGAGCAATCTCCATCCAGCACCGCTCGCTGAGGAAGACTCCCGTTGAGCCAATGGCCACCTCGTTGCTCGGCCATCGTTTCTCCTCAACCACCATCTCTACCTTCTCGCGCTCGCTGCCTACGAGCACCGTGTCGGCGTCGGCGAGACCGAGGAACTCGCCAAATGGCAAGAAAAGACTGAAGTCGGCGGCCCGAATCCGCTGGCTGATCTCGGCAATGCCAAATGTCTGCACTTGGGCCCGCACACACTTGCTGTCAAATTGGTTTGCGATGCGCCTATCGTTGGGTTTCAAGCAGAAGACGAAATAGCAGTTGGTGTTGGGCGCCGTGAAGGATCGCGTGACGTTTTCAAGAGCGGCAAGGAACTGCCCAGATGCACCTTGTTCAGATGATGATCCTCCCCGGTTATTTGTTGAGCGTCTCCCGCCACTGTCGCCGGCATCGCTGTGATGGTCTGCCGACATTTCCCGCTCTGGGCGCGGCTTCGGTACACGCGAGGGGCCTGGCCTTCCCCGACGCGACATGATGCTGGGTGCTCGCATCGGCCTCGAGCTGACTGACGCTTGCATGACCGTGGTACGTTCTTGCGGATGGACAACCGTCTGGAGGACTTCTTGGCCGAACAGGCGTGTAACAAAGGTGCTCTTGCTCGAGTTGATAAGGTTGAGTAGGTCGCCCGAAATCACCTCGCCGTTCTCCTCGACCAGGCCCTTGATCGGGTAGTCAACCTCGCCAGCGTAATGCTTGACCGTGAAGGTAGCCGCTGTGTTCTCGGTCAAGAAGTTGCTTCCGGGCAACTTCGCAGTCGCGGAACCGACCTGAATAGCCGGGTTCTTTCCTTCAAAGCGCTTGCGAAGACTCTCCAGCATCTGCATATCAGTCCGGTGTCGGCGCGTCTGGTCATCCAAGATGCTGAGGAGGCCGTTGCCTGGCTTCAAGAGACCCTTGACAGCGTCTGAGTTGTCAAAGTAGCTGGTCGCGGGCACCGCCACTTCTTCGGTCTCGAGCATATCAGCCTTCCGGTCGAAGAAGTTCTGGAGTGTCAAGTTGTACATGGATTCAGTGGCCGCGTTGTTCAGGAGCTGGTCAAGCGTTGAGCCGGTTGTAGACTGCTGCTGGAAGCCAGGGAAGTCGATAATGGAAACCGTATTGACAATGGACTCCTCGGCCGCACACAGCTTCTGGTTGATCGTCTCGATCACGTATGCGACGAGCAGCGAATACAGAGTCCGCGCGAGCTCGTTCGCGTTCCCTCTCGCACCAGCGGGGTCCAACATGACTGTTACCCTTTCCTTGTGGATCATCTTGGTTTTGTAGCCAAGAGTTGTCTGGAGGTCGGCCGTGTTGACGCCAAGGAAGGCGGCGATGATGCCCAGGACATCCTTGTTCTTGACTGTCGTGTTGATCTGGCCACCCTCGTGGGAGAAACCGCCACTGTCATCGGCCGTCACCGTCGTGCTGGCTGATGACTCGAACTCGAGCTGGCCAATGTGCAGAATGCTGGCTAGGATCTGGCAGATCTCTGCGATTTCGCTCCGGGGGAACTCAAGCTTCCGCAGCGCCGTCTTGAACAGCTGGAAGCCATCGCTATCATTGATACCGACCTTGAGCTGTGTTGGGTGGCCCAGATACTTCCATCTCTTGTTGGTTCCACTTGCGGGATGGTCAAAGCCGAGATGGGTCTTCTCGGCAGGACTTGTACCAGCCAAGAGGTAGTACAGAACGTGGAAGTTCCGCTCACCCGTCGGCACATCCGCTATCCTGCTTCTCTCGAGACGGTGATCCAGCAGCTTAGCACCAATTAGTATGGGGTTGGTGGTGGATGCTGTGTCGTATTGCAGCTCGTAGAAAAGACCGGCCTTGGAGGCCGTGGGTGTTGTGGCCGTCTTGGTCGTGGTGAGTGTGTCAAAGACGAAGGCGGCGAGGGAGACTTTGTTTGACAGGGGAGTTGAAGATCGATTGAGGATCGATGTGAGAAGGTGAGATCGTACGGTTGTCTTGCCCGAGCCGGATTCACCCCTGACGCGTCCGAGTTAGTAAACCACAACGTCTTCGCAATCACCACGAATTTCATGACATACAGGAAGAGAATTGCTTGGTTCTCGGAGCGATGGCCGAGACGGATGAAGGCGCGGTCCGCCAGGTCTTCGGCGGCCGTCATGGCGCACGAGTCCTTGGTGCCATCGTTCTTGCTGGAACTTGTGTACGTGTTGAGGCATATGAGGGCATGCGAGGAGAGTCGAGCAGTGGGGAGGGAGACGTGGAAGCGACTGGCAAGATGTGCCGTGAGGTGCGTGTCCGACTGGAGGTGAGAGGGCAACGAAGGGAGCGAGGGTTGAGTATGGGCGCCTCCGCCGCTCCCACCGATCGGTGGGAGGTTGAGTGCCATCTTGACGGCGTCACGGCAGCGGACTCAGGACACGGGTCGGGGTCGGGGTGCGTCGAGATACTTCGTGTGGTGGTTAGAGTTCGGTCGAGAGACGTTAGGATACTTTACGTCTCTGAAAACAACCAAAGTCAGCGTGCTCGGGACCCCTGCTCGTGCAGTTGCCAGTTGCAGACTTCGAAAGGCGAGCTAGTTAGTGCGATCGGCCGGGCTGAGTGAGAAAAAGGCGATAAATACAAGCGAACGTCATGTAGTGCACAAAAGAGTCTAAAACGAACGGCGACGAAATGATGATGGATTCGAAATCTCCAACAACGGTCCTCAGGCCTACGGTCCAGCAGCGGTGCTCCAACAGACTGGCGCTTCCGCAATGGGGCTGTGGAAAGGGGGATTGCAGTGTTTTTTCCCCCAAAGATCTCGCTACGGCGGTCCATAGCATCAACTGTGCAGGGCCCTCATACAAAGTGCCCTCGGAATCGCCACTTGATTGGCTCTCGGGGTCTGGGCCGAACTTGGTGCGTTGCTGGCCGGGGGCATCTGGTTCATAATAAACAGGCCATGGCATGCATTGCTGTAACTGCTGGTGTCCATTTGCCCTCATTCTCCAGGGATGGCGGTAAACGTATACTGCAGCCTCTCAGACGCTCGTCGATTCTTGCATTCCTGGTTTTTTCCCTCCCCCTCTCGGCCACATTGGATGGTTCGGTGGTGCGACGTGCTTTGGACCCATCCGCTGGGAATATCCCAGCCAAGGCTGCGCAGCTAGCGCGTCATGACAACATTGCTCTCTCTTAAGGGGTCAGGGGCTGCAGCAACAAAGAACGAGCGCACACTTATGCATAATTGCTTAAAGCGCCCTCGATATAGGCACACCTCAATCTATCCGAGCCTCGTTAAATCCATCGGTAGCGATAGCCTCTAATTAAATTAACTGCGGGCCGGGGAAAGTTCCATGCCGGTAATGTCCCAGAACCTGGGCATGTTCGCTGGTCGGGTAAAAGAACATCGCGGCATGGCCCTCAAGATGGTTCAACAACCTGTAGAGAAAATTGCTGACCTGGTCATGCGAGCAGCGACCTGAGCCGGGCACCGGGTGCGCAGTTCTGTGGCGACCACCCTCCAACAGTAGCTTAGCAGTGCGGGTGCCTCACGGATCGCATCTCGTAACCGCAGTTTCCTCCCAAATCTGAGAATAGGTAAATAGAATCCGAATACTCTGTGGTTGCAAGAAGTGCTTATTATCGGAAGCACTGCTGGCTGCAGTGGCTTTCAGGCTCCGCCATGGCTGTTGGTCATCCTATCACCTATGCGACAAGCAGAGCCCGGGTGGGGCCGCTAGCAGACGTTGGGGACATTGCGTGAGATCCCAACTTTGGCTGCTGGTGTTAATCTCTTTGCCTTCTTTCTCCTGGATCTAGGCAGTTTGAGACATGCGATTCAATTCGTCTGGGCACGCCTGCTAACATGATGTTACACGCCTCCGTACCGCACCGTATTATCTTCATATACGACGGCGACTTCGAAAACAATGGACCGGGAAGGGAAAACTGAATACGGAATTGGTAGTGGAGATGGATGGTGAGGTCAGGCGCAGGGTACAGAGTGGAGCGCAGAGGAAGGCCTTCGTGTTTGCTGTGCCAGAGATGTGGGCCCGATTGACTGGAAAACTCCGATGTTGGGGGGGAGGTACGAGACGAAGGGGGATTAATTGGTGGGAGAGGGGTTACCAAAAAAAGAAGTCGCCTCCTTTTGTTGGACAGACACCGTCCCGCTCCTCACTCGTGTTACTCTTGCAGCGTTGCATCAGAAAACGTACAGGTCGTGCCTCCCGCTGGTACACAGTGCTAGAGGGCCGACCATTGCATCGGGCCTTCCTCCCTCATAATCATGGCAGTTTAGTGGATGGAGTGAGGGGCAGACTGTGGCAATTTAACAGTGGGCAATTGGAGCCCTTCGTGTTCAGAATTGGACCATGGCATGATGTTGCAATTGCCATGCATCTTCCACTCTGGACGGTTTTCGCGAGCGCGCGAATCTTCTCGGCTGTCTTTCTGCCCCTCCCACAGCACTCGTATTCGTCCCTCTGACGAAAAGCCTGTTTTAGGCCCACAGCACGGCACTGCAGCCAGAAACAAGAGTGCTTCGTACTGCAGCCCGAAGATGCGATGCAGCATCCAATGCCATCCAATTGGACCATACTGGTGAAGCCCGCGGAACATGGAATCCGAGCCTGCCCGGGCTGTCAAATGGGCATCCAGAGACTGTGTCTGATGCAGGCCGTGAAGGGGGCAGGACGGCTGGCGGGCGGGCAGGCCGCCGCCAGTGGTATCGAGCTGACTAACAATCTCACAGCTGGAGGGAACAGGTGGCCCGCCGCGTAGCGCGCAGCATCAGCTGGCATTTGGCCAACGGAATGCTGGGACATTCAACATTCTCGACGCCACGTCCAATTTTCTCCCGGACGGTGCAGCAAGATTGCGTTAATTGCAAGTTCGAAAGGGCCTGTGGCACACAGGCCGGTGAATCGGATTGGAGGTATTTGCCCGGGGAACGCCATGCCAGATCGGTCTAGGGAACCGGGGAGGTCTTAATTTTTCACGGCACATCATGCACATCCGCTCCAGCTGGCGAGCTGGGCCTTGGCGTGACTGCGTAAACGGCGCTACGCACCGCCGGACTCGCCCCTGACCTCCCTCGACGCCTTGATGATCTTTCTCTTGGGACCAGGCGCTCACTAACTAGAGGCTGTTGCGGACACTGCTTCACCTGCTGCAACGCTCGCTGTGGTGTCGGTCCGCCACGACGTTCGTTTTCTCCTCTTTCCTCCAACTAACTAACTAATCACCTTCTTTGCGGCCGTCTTCACTCGCTTTGACGGTTTTCTTGTTTGCCTCCACCTTTGCCGCGCTTGTTCTCTGAATATTCTTGGGGCTGAAGGAAGACGGGCTAGGGCTGATGCATCTCGACCTTGTTGCTGGGTGACCAACGCACTTTCTCCTCGTGTCCGCTCCGCTCCATATGCTGTGGCAGCCTTCAGCTTCCCGGACCCTTTCGTGAGCCGACTTCCGTTTTCTAGACTCTTACACCCTTATCCAACGAACCTGGACGCTTCGATCCGGCAGCCCGCGTGAATAGCAAGCCAACTCATTGTCCCCTCAGGGGCATCGCGAACAGCCAACATGGCAAACCGCATGTCTATGTACTCCATGGCTTCCGAGTCGGGGCCTCGAGGCGCTGGACAACAATCAACGCAGGTCTCAACAACGACTCTTCTCAACGCCGTTCACAACATCTACCTCTCCTCTCAACCATACCGCCTCGATGCCGGAACGAGCCTCGTTGTCAACACATGGCTCACGGCTTCCCAGGCCGGGCCCGACGGGCGAGTCGGTGGTACAGTAGATGCTGCTCTGGCAGCAAGGGCCTGGGAACATGCTCGTCGCCGCGCTGAAGACGGCTGCATCATTCTCGGGTGAGATCCCTGCCAGTGTCTCCTGGGTCACGACGGCGTGTGTGGCTGCTAACCTTCATCAGCTCCCTCCACCAATCTACTCCCTCGATATTACGTCCCTTCCTGTCCTCGCTTCCTATCACGCTTCCTGATTCCCTCTTCAAAGCCCTCGAGGCTATCGAGCCATTCCTCCGCTGTGTCACGCCATATAACCCCTCGACACCTCGGCAGACAGCGCTCGGCGTCACACTGACTCTCAACCTGCTGGGTGAACTGACAACGGCGAAGCTTGCCCTCTCGCAGGGCGGCATTGACACGGACAGGGGATTGCTTAATATTCCAGCCGAGTCTGGCTACCGCGCCTTTGACGTCTTTTATTACCTCCTCACATCGGCTTCCACCCCCGCTGAGCGAGAATTCCTCGGGCTAAAGGCTGCATCCAGCTATAGCCTGCTTTCCAAGTCTGGGACTTGTGATCCTCCGTCATACCTCCCAACCGCCGACGATGGCGCTGCGGCCGATGACTTCCGATCAGCGTTGAAGGAGATTGGCATTAAGGGCTCGTCACATCGCAACTTCATCTCGACCCTTGCAGGACTTCTCAAGCTTGGTAACACCATCGACTTCCTCGTCGACGAGGAGGTTCTTGAAGAAATATGCGAGGATGTTGGAGGCTTGCTCGGCCTGGATCCTGGGATCCTCGCCAAAAAGTGTACCACTGAGGACCGCCGTACCTTTATTGGAGGTCTCTACGAGGCATTGGTCGACTGGGTCATTTCCAAGGCCAATGAAACTATTGACGCCCAATGCCGCCTGATGAAGGAGAATGAGGGATCTGTGGATGGCCGCGCTGCTGTAGATAGCGGTGACACTGTCTGCCTCACTGTCCTGGAGATCCCAGATCCCAACCTCGGAAAAGCGGTTGCAATGCGCGGCATTTTCGACGATACCCAAGGCATTAACGCAGAAATGAAACAGGACGGTGTGGAAGTTGTGCCAGCTGGCAGTTCCATCCTCCGCGAGATGCAAAATGCCGTTACCGACTTCGGACCCGAGCTGGGAATCATGGTCGGCACCGTCGGACGGGAGAGACAGCGAATTCTGGAGAAGCGAGAGGAAGTCCTGGAACGGATTGCTCACTCGGCGGAAGATGACGTCTTCCTCAAAAAACTTCTGTTCCCCGTCCCGGCAGAGGGCATCAACCTTGGCCGGAATGGTCGTATCGACATTTCAACTGTGCTCAGCCGCAGTCGTGCTTGGTACCACCTCTCGATCCACCCCACTGACGAGTCTCCGGCCAGTCTGGCTGCGTTGCCTTCCGTTACGTCGGCTTGGTCGGCCGGGACGGTTTCCCGTCAACTCCGGGCTTGGAGACTCCCAGAGTGGGCGAACCGGAGAAACAAGCACCTCGACTTCACTTCCGACTTTGACTTGTATGAGTTTGTGCAGCGCTATCGCACTCTCGGCTGTATGGATGGCCGCGATGGTATCGAGAGCTGGGTCCTGGAACGTGGCTGGAGCAACGGCGAGGTCGTAGTCGGCACGGAGCGCATCTGGATGAGGGAAGCAGCCTGGTGGGAGGCGGAGAGCATGCTTGACCTGAAGCCCATGGAGGCCGACAGACTAGGGAGCCTTCCTCACATGGTTCCCCCTACCCTGGATTCTGGATACTCGAACACCGGAAGCGGCTTCTTTCCGCCTCAAGGGCCATTCACGGATGGAACACCCAATGGTAGTCGGGACCATCTTGTGCACCAGAGGAATCTCAGTCAGGCCACACTCGGTGCTCTCAATCCCATGGCGGCGCCTTCCATCGCCCCTAGCATGAGGACTGGGATGCGCAATGTCACCACTGGAGACTACGGCCTAGGCCACAAGGGCGATACTTACAAGGGCCAGGTCTTTTACAACACAGACGGCGAGTTCGTCAACAATCTGGACCCGGATCTCGCCAAGGGGAAAAAGATCGAAGAGCGTCCAATCACGGCCTCCCGAAAGATCTGGGTGACGGTTGTCTGGTTACTGACTTTCTGGATCCCCTCGCCATTCCTCCGATACATCGGTCGCATGAAGCGACCAGATGTCCGCATGGCCTGGCGCGAGAAAGTCGTCCTTTTCTTCTTTATCTTCCTCATTAACGCCATCATCGTGTTCTGGATTATTTTCTTCGGTCGCTTGCTCTGCCCAAATTTCGACAAGGCTTGGACGCAAGAAGAAGTGGCTAGTCATCAAGGCGAAGACGATTATTGGGTCAGCATCCACGGCTCCGTATATGACCTTACCAAGTTCTGGAGATTGCAGCACAGTGACAACAACATCGAAACGTCTGCTGATCTTATGATGCCCTTTGCTGGTATGAATTTGGATGGCTACTTCGTTGCACCCCTACCGCTCACCTGCCCGGGATTGAACATCAAAGAGACGACTCGTCTAGAGCTCAATACCACGATTGAGAGGCCGGAAGGCCTCCACACATCGGGCTATTTCCAGCCGGACAAGACCAGCAAGCTAGGGTCCCCTGACTGGTACAAGGATTCGTTCGAGCCACGCATCCGCGAGTACTTCAAGGGTGATCTTGTCTGGGACACCAACAAGATCAATCACGAGGGCTCCATCAACAACCGTCCATGGTACATCTATGAAGGTGCCGTCTACGACCTGGCCGACTACATGCATACCCAACGGATCAACCAGGATGCCCCCACGTGGGCTTTCCTGAACAAGAAGCTCATCAGCCACATCAAGAATAATCCAGGAAAGGATCTCACCGAGGATATCCACACCATGATCAGGACCACACGGTCAGACCCGGATGAATTCGCGTCTCTGATGAACAGTCTCAACTGTATTCACTTTACTTTCTACAAGGGTATTCCGGACTTCCGGTATTCAGCGAGATGTCAAGCCAACAACTGGGTTCTCCTGGCCTTCACCATCATTATCTGCGCCGTCATCGCTATCAAGTTTATCTCAGCTCTGCAGTTTGGTTCAAAGAGACGGCCTTCACCACAAGACAAGTTTGTCATCTGCCAGGTACCGGCTTATACCGAAGGCGAAGACTCGTTGCGGAAGGCTCTCGACTCGCTCACTGCCCTGCAGTATGACAACAAGCGGAAGTTGATCTGCGTCATCTGCGACGGAATCATCGTCGGGGCTGGTAACGATCGTCCAACACCCAAGATCGTCCTAGACATTCTTGGCGTTGATCCCAAGGTTGATCCTCCTGCTCTACCTTTCAAGTCGGTCGGCACTGGCAGTGACCAGCTCAATTACGGCAAGGTGTATTCCGGCCTGTACGAGTACGAAGGCAATGTGGTCCCGTACCTCGTTGTCGTCAAAGTCGGCAAGGAATCGGAGCAGAGCAGATCCAAGCCAGGTAACCGTGGAAAGCGTGATTCGCAGATTCTGCTCATGAGCTTCCTCAACCGTGTCCACCACCGCGCGCCCATGAACCCCCTCGAGCTGGAAATGTTTCATCAGATCAACAACATTATTGGTGTTGACCCCGAGCTGTATGAATATCTCTTGATGGTTGATGCCGACACCAATGTCCGCGAGGATTCACTCAACCGTCTTGTCGCAGCTTGCGCCAACAACTCCAAGATCGCCGGTATCTGTGGTGAAACAAGTTTGCAGAATGAGGAACGCTCGTGGTGGACGATGATCCAAGTTTACGAGTACTTCATCTCCCATCATCTCGCCAAGGCCTTCGAGTCCCTCTTTGGTAGTGTTACCTGTTTGCCAGGGTGGTAAGTTTTCCCCGCGTATCCCACTCATATTCAGATTCTAACAAAACGTTACCCTAGTTTCTCCATGTATCGTCTCCGCACTGCCGACCGCGGCAAGCCCCTGATCATCTCGGACGACATTATTCGCGAGTACAGCGACTGCTACGTGGACACGCTACACAAGAAGAATTTGCTCTCTCTCGGAGAGGATCGATTTTTGACCACGCTCATGACCAGGTACTTCCCGTACATGTCTTACAAGTTCATCCCAGATGCCTACTGCCAGACCGCCGCCCCTGACAAGTGGAGCGTCCTGTTGTCCCAACGCCGCCGTTGGATTAACTCTACGATTCACAATCTGGTGGAGCTGATGTTCTTGCCGGAAATGTGCGGCTTTTGCTGTTTCTCAATGCGCTTCGTCGTCTTCATTGACCTTTTTGGAACCATCATTCTCCCGGCTACCTGCGTCTATCTCGGTTACCTCATTTACCTGGTTGCGACGAAGAGCGGCCAATTCCCCATGATTTCCATCATCATGATTGCCGCCGTGTATGGCCTTCAAGCCTTGATCTTCATCCTAAAGCGCCAGTGGCAGCATGTGGGCTGGATGATTATCTACATGATTGCGTTCCCCATCTACTCGTTCATCCTGCCCATCTACTCATTCTGGAAGCAGGACGACTTCTCTTGGGGTAACACGCGTATCGTCATTGGAGAATCCGGCAAGAAGCAAGTCGTTGCCGTCGATGATGAGGGCTTCGATCCACGTAGCATTCCGCTCCAGCGCTGGGACGACTACGCCCTTGCCAACAGTCTGCCCGGTCGTCGTGGAGCTTATCCCGAGAAGGCCGGCATGGAAGGCATGGGCATGTATGACGAAGGCCAATACGAGATGGACGACATGAAGTCGGTCTACTCATCAGTCCGTCAGCCATCGGTCATGGCCGGTCTCGGTCGCGGGGGTGCTTACCTCCCGCCTCAGAGCCCTGGTACCCCGCTCGGTATGACTCGTACGAGCACCTTTGTTGGTAATCAACCCTACACAGACAATCCCTTGCAGCATCGTCAGAGCATGATGTCCATGGGTGACATGCAACGCCGCACAAGCCCATATCAGGACGCCGGCGTGCGCGGTAGCGTTGCAAATATCCGCGGAATGTCCAACACTCCGCCGATATCTATGGGCCTCAACCCTCGCATGTCGACCGCCACGGGCCTCGGCGCTCGTGCGCCGTTGGGCATGCACTCAGAGACAGGCCGGACGAGCAACAGCTCGTTTGATTTCCAACGTGGCAACATGGGCCCTGATGATGCCGCCATCATTGAGGCTATCCAAGGCGTCATGCGTGACGTTGACCTCGACACAGTCACCAAGAAGCAAGTGCGCGCCCTGGTGGAACAGCGTCTCCAGACGGAACTGGTGGGTGAGAGAAGAACGTTCATGGACAGGCAGATTGATACGGAACTTGCGGCAATGCCATAATACTAAACGATAGACTGGATGGTGTACTGAGTTTTTCCCCCTTTAATGTTTTAATCCCGGGGGCATTTGGGGTAACTTTGAATGTTTGTATCTCTGCCAATTGTTTCTTTATTGTCACTGGTAAAATGGGCTACCATTTACTCGCTATCTCGATCTGTCTCGTTGCTGCATTGTGTGTTTGGCGCCTGTTCATGTGATTCTCGTGAGTCTAGGGTGATCCGGCTACCTCTGTCCCTCGTCTAGTCTGGTTCCTTGTTTCGCTCTGTGCCCCAAATGATTTTGACTCATCCGAGGGTATTTTGGTTAGATACCTAATGGTATGGCGGTTCTTCCTTGTCTTTTCTTTTCGACTGACCCTGCAGCGAGGTCAGAAGACTTCCTGGGCCAGCCCGGGTCAGCTGTCGTCATTATGGCGTGAACAGGTAGTTTCTAGACGGAGAATAAAGCTTTTTATCTTTTGTCTTGTTACAAAGGCTGAATCCTACTGGGTGTTCCGAGGTAAGGTGTGTGAATGCTGTGCATTTTACCACTGTTGTTGATTTTGTGTCTAAGGCTGTATTTCTACTGGCGATGTGAGGTGAAGTGTCACAATTAAATTAAGGGTAACTACCGCAGTCAACATGGTGAGAGTACCTACCGTATGTAGACTCACTCACTGGTAAGCAATGGCCTGCATCTTGAATATTTGCTAGAATCCGATGAAAAAGATAGCAGACATGATTGGTTATCCGTAATTCCATGTCTATCATTCCGGGCACTCTCCATAACCTCCCTCCCCTAGGCCTTGAAAGAATCGGTAAACACCCAACTCCGTCGATCCCATTCCCAGTTACTCGATTTTCCCCACACCCTTCAACCGCAAATACACATCCGTTCCCCACCCATACAGACTCTGCACAGAAATACCCCCCCCAAAGTACTCGGCGTATGCCCTACTCAGTGGTAGCCCGTAACCCAATCCGGCAATTGAACTATTTCCATTGCTCGCAGCGGAAATGACCCCCAGAGCATCATCGCCCCATGCTCCGGGCACATCATCGGCGTCGACAAACGTTGTGAACGAGTACCCCCATATATGGGGGAAAACCTCAGGGCTAATGCCCCCGCCGCGGTCACGGACACGGATCGTCACACCCGGGGCATTGTCATCGAGAGGCGCGATGGCATCGGACGCTAAGCCCCCAAGAGCGCTGCGTGAGCTATCAGCGCGTGGTACGTCGAGGCGGACGCCCTTGGCGCCGGCGGAAGCACGGCGGCTCAGGTCTGGGGGCTCTGCGGCGATGGTGATGACAACAGGCTCGCGGCTCTTGCCATTCTCAACGGTAGCGCGGAAGGCATTCTTGAGCAGCTCCGTGACGATGTACTCGAGATGCATGGGTACGAATGCAAAGGTGGTGTCGGGTTCGCCGTCAATTACCCACGTCGGACGCACGCCATAGTTGAGCTCGCAGATGTCGGCGACGAAGCCGCCACAGCTGTCAACGACGCTGGCGGGACGCAGTGCTGTGTCGATTACGCCAATGTAGCTCGGGTGGGCCGGGCATGGCGTTGGGCTTGCGGCTGGGTTGAAGTGTGGTGTACTACTGAAGTGGAGAGCAATATGCTGTTCGGCTACCAAGCGCGTGCCGATGCGCGCTCGCAGGTGCTCGTCGAGGAAGCGAGTCACCTCGGGGCCCGAGATGTACTTGCGACACTCGAGGAAACCGCGCGCGAGGATGGGGATCGTGTCGGTATGCGTCTGGACCAGCTCAGCGAGGACTTCGGTGAAGCGAATCTCATCTTCGAGACTGCTAATGGTTCGGCCTTGCCAGGGAAGGAGTGTGGACAGTGAGTGCTGGTAGTTGTTGTAGATCTTGCGAATATTCGGATTGGACACGACTATGTAGGGCAGATTGCGCAACGCCTGTATACGGTGCGCTAGGCGGATCGGAAGCAGCGAGAGGGTAAAGCGTGCCGATGAGAGCAAAGCTTCAGCTGAGAGGGGAGGACGACCATGTCTACGCAATGGGTGACAAGTCAGCAACTGCCCCCTTTTCAGGGCACTTCAATTCCTACTTCACCAAATCTGCCAGGCTCAGCGAGTGCAGAGCCTGCTTGGCTAACCAAGGGACTTCATCCTCAACTTCAGAGCGACTGGCATGGCGGTGGTTCTGCTTGCCGTCGTGGGAAGATGGCGGGGAGATCCCAGTCTTGGGCGATGTTGCCGTCTTAAGATGCTGCAGCGTTGATGCTCTCCGTGCAAAATGGGGAAGAGTCGGGGCACAGCGGGGTCTCGAAAACCCCAGCGGCCTCATCACTTGTCTCATGTCGGCATGTTGGCGCAGCCTCGTGGGTTGCAAGCTTGCGACGTCGCGGGGGAACAGTTTCTTTAGTTGAGTCACGGAGCGAGTGGGTTAGTGATCAGCGAACAATACAAGGCATGTCGGCCGATAATAGAATCAGACCCCGCACTTGCTGAGCAGGGGTACTCTCCAGTTATCTACCATTCTTCAGCTATTCATCCAGTCATACAACGCGCTTCTGAATTCTTGGAAATTCCGACGTTCAATTCTAACTTCTCATGACTGTTTCGTGAAGAAACACCCGTTTGCTGCGCTAAGGGTTCAACGGCGCCAGCAGCGGGTGGCGAGGTGCCCCATCCCCCACGCCTCGGCCATGGGCGAGCATGCCCCGCACCTCATCCTTGTTCTCTTCAGCTATTGAGTCGTGACCACACCGTCCTTCTCAATATCCTTCACATGCTCGTGCTTTGCGAATGCCTGAACCGAGTCTTTGGGGAAGAGCACCCTGTAAACATGCGTTAGTCCAAGCCTAGAGACACGCATCAGGTCATGAGGGTTCGTACTGGAAAGCCTTAGTTAGACTGTATTCGTGGCCGATCTTGCCTCCCTGCTTGACGGCGTCGTCCTTGGCTCTGTAAAGTGTCAACAATCTCGGAGCTCATAAGAAACTTTATCTCCTTACGCTTGGATCTGTTCGTCTGTGGCATTGTCGTTGCAAGTGACCTATAAAACCATGGACTGTCAACACCACGTTTGAGCGAAACAAAGGAAAAAGACCACACCATGGGCAGCGGTTGGACTCACGATGAATGAATTGTGAGTGGATGATGTGTCAGCCATGACTGTGGTTGGTAGTATTGAGAGACCTCTCGTGAGTCTAGGAAAAGTGAAGCGGAGGCGAGTGAGTCTGAAAGGCAGTCTGGCTGGTGTTGCGATGGGCTGAGATGTATAGCCTGTGAACAGTCGTGTTCGTACGCGGGTTATGGGGCGGTCTCTTATACACGAGGTATCAATGGAGCGAGTGGTAGGTAAATGCCAGAAGCAGTTCGTCGGGATCCTGGCCAAGTGACGCGGCGCCGGGGCAAGCGGGCTGCTACGTCATCCCCTGAGCGAATTCGCTCTTTCCCCTTCAGGCCGCTCGTGACACTGCTCGGTAACTAATGCCCAGTTGGGCAGTCCATTGAGAACCTGTCGCTGATGTTTTGATCTCGACGCTCACTTGCAGCACCTTGAGCCATCATTGGCAGCTGAATATCACGGAAAATCCGCGCTGGGCGCCTCAATTCCATCGCCTTCTTACGCTCCCCTCCATTATGTCACTTAGCTGGATGAGCTGGTCAAGTTGGGAGGCCTGCTCAACAGACCGTTCTACCAAAGCTATTCGCTCCTTTCGAATCCTCGTATTGCCGATTAACTCTCATGTCTCGGATCGATATTTTACCAGGAAAAGCGGGGCCCTCTGGAGGTTAGGCAGTTAGATGGATAGACAGTGTAGTTCACGTTCCCATTGGCGCCCCAACGAACTTCACCGCACAGAAGTTCAAGGAGAAAGGATGTGCCCCGCATTACGGGAGCCTGACCCCACGTCCGTGCAAGCAGTATCTTATCGATAAACTTATCGGCGCACCGAGATTCTGCCGCCCAAAAATTTCTAGAGCTTTGCCATTGGAGCCGTGTTGCGATGGGAATTTTTACACCAAAGCGTCAGCGATAGAGGTGCAAAGATGGACGGGCAAGTCAACAAGCCGCATAGGCCCTCCAAGAAGTCCAAGGAAAAGAAGGAAAAAAAGAAGCAGCATACAGGGGGTAGGATTCCCCAACAATTCAATTGCAACTCAGCATCACTAATATTCGAGTATAGAGCGAAATCCAAAGGCATTTGCCTTCTCGAATCCTGGAAAGCTTGCCAAACAAGCAGCGAGATCCCATGATGTTTGCGCACCCTTTGGGAATTTGTGGCGGCCTCCGTTGACCTGTCGATAAATCAGATCAGAGAGAAGCGCCTCCATGTGCCCCTCGTAGACCGACTCCCCGACGAGCCGCCGCCGCGCCTCGTCACCATTGTTGGACCCCCAGGGGTTGGGAAAACAACACTTCTGTGGGTTTTAATTTCGTCACTGCAGGTTGACTTTTGTTGACGCTTGCCTCTGCACAGTAAATCTCTGATCCGGCGATATGCGAAAGAAACGATATCCGACCCCGTCGGCCCTATCACCGTTGTTACCTCCAAGAAGCAACGGCTAACATTCATCGAATGCCCGAACGAGCTCGAGGCAATGGTCGACATTGCCAAGGTGGCTGACATCGTGCTGCTCATGATTGACGGAAACTACGGGTTCGAGATGGAGACAATGGAGTTCCTCAACATCCTAGCCGCGACTGGCATGCCAGGAAATGTGTTTGGCATACTGACACACCTTGATCTGTTCCGGAAGCCTCAGGCGCTCAAAGATGCAAAGAAGAGGCTTAAACACAGGTTATGGGGCGAGCTCTACCAAGGCGCTCATCTCTTCTACCTCTCGGGCGTCCTGAACGGCCGCTACCCAGACCGCGAGATCCATAACCTCTCCCGCTTCCTCTCAGTCATGAAGAACCCCCGTCCGCTAATCTGGAGAAATTCGCACCCGTACACCATAATCGACAATTATCGAGATGTCACTCACCCGACAAAGATTGAAGAGGATGAGAAATGCGACCGCACCATTGAACTGTCAGGCTACCTTCGAGGTACCAACTTCTCTGCGCAAGGTCAAAGGATACACATTGCTGGCCTAGGCGACTTTACGGTAGCAAGTATGGAGACATTACCAGATCCATGTCCCACACCGGCTATGGAGCAGGCGCTTGCGAAGGCCACCGGAAAGACGGGAAAGCGGCGTCTTGATGAGAAGGACAAGAAACTCTATGCACCAATGGCTGATCGCAGTGGTCTCAAGATTACAGGCGATCATATTGTTATCACCAGAGAACAGGGCTTTAACTTCGATAAAGATGCTGAAGGTGTGGAACGAGGGGAAGGAGAGCAACTCATAATTGATCTCCAGAGCGAGAGACGTCTGCTTGGTGAGACTGACACGGGCGTCAAGCTTTTCGCTACCGGGCAGCAGATCACGCAGGTATCAGAGGAGGCCGATACCGGAAGGAAAACGCAGCGAAAAGCGCGCTTTGCTGAAAGGGATGGCTCTGAGGACGAAACCGACAATCTCCCAGAAGATGAAGGGTTCGTCAGTGGAGACGGTGGGGACGAATCTGATGTAGAAGAAACTGAGTTCAGTGAGCAGAAGCTTGGAAAACTTTTCAAAAAAGGAGACGACAAGACGGAAGACGGAGACGTTGCTTTTGCTGACAGCGATTCAGATCTTGGGTCTTTGTCGGAAGATGAAGAAAATGATTGGGATGAAGAAGAGGATGTAGTTGATGAAGACGACTTTGACACAGACGAGGGGGCGGCCACCAAGTGGAAGGACAACATCCTGGAGCGTGCGAAACTTCTGCATGGAACGAGAACGCCGTATCGTGCCATTGATCTGGCGAGGCTTATGTACGATGAGAGCGTATCTCCCAAAGATGCCCTTCAGAAATGGAAGGGCGAAGAAGAAGAAGGGGAGGAGGAGGTGAAAGCCGACGAAGATATTGAAGAAGAGGGCGAGACATTCTTCAAGAGAACTGGGAGGGGTATTGATGAAGATTTGAGAGAAGACCGGGCCATCCCTCGCTTCGACTACGGGGAGCTGGCTGCAAAGTGGTCCAATGAGGATGCTGTGGAGGCTCTCAGAAACAGGTTTGCGACAGCCAACTTACTTGATGAGCACGGCATCATGGAGGATGACGACGATGGATTTGTGGATGAGGGCGATGAAAACGATGAAGGCGATGGCGCGTTCGAAGACCTCGAAACCGGGGAAACCCATGGCGCTGCAGATGACGAGACAGGTTCATTATCTGACTCACCCGAAATAAGTCTTGAAGCAGAGCGTGAGAAAAATGCCCGGAGGAAAGAAGAGCTCAAGCTTCGGTTTGAGGAAGAAGACCGCGAAGGTTTTACTAATGACAAGGCTGTCGCACGCCGGGAAGGCGGACATGAGGAGTTTGGAGAGGACGATTGGTACGAGGCACAAAAGGCCGCTCTCCAGAAGCAGCAAGACATCAACAAGACTGAGTTCGAGAACCTTGATGAGACCCAACGGATCTCGGTCGAGGGATACAAGGCCGGAAAATACGCCAAGCTTGTTATCGAGGGAGTTCCGGCGGAATTTGTCAACAAGTTCCAGGCGAGGCTCCCAATTGTCGTGGGTGGTCTCGCCCCCACCGAAGACCGATTTGGCTTTGTCCAAGTTAGGATCAAGAGACACAGGTGGCACAAAAAGATCTGTAAGTCTATCGCATTGCATCTAGGTACGAGCTAAGGAGCTGACATGCCTTCAACAGTAAAAACAGGCGACCCCTTGATCTTCTCTCTCGGCTGGCGTCGATTCCAGACAATGCCCGTCTACTCGATCTCGGATTCCCGGACACGAAACAGAATGCTCAAGTACACCCCCGAGCACATGCACTGCTTTGCTACCCTTTATGGACCTCTTATTGCACCGAATACGGGCTTTGTTTGTTTCCAATCATTCTCAGCATCTAACCCCGGCTTCCGGATCTCTGCGACAGGCTCGGTTTTGAGTGTAGATGAATCCACCGAGATCGTCAAGAAGCTCAAGCTTGTGCGTCCCTTACACCTCCTGTTTCTCAGAAACTTGACCACTAACCTGCTTGACAGACTGGAACACCGTACAAAATCTTCAAGAACACAGCATTCATCAAAGACATGTTTAACTCTGCGTTGGAGATCGCCAAGTTTGAAGGAGCCGCCATCAAAACCGTGTCGGGTGTGCGAGGTCAGATCAAGCGTGCGCTCTCCAAACCAGATGGACACTTCCGCGCTACTTTCGAAGATAAAATCCTTCTTAGCGACATTGTCTTCTTGAGAGCGTGGTATCCGGTCAAGCCCCACCGGTTCTACAACCCAGTCACGAATCTGATCGGCTGGCAAAGTATGAGGCTTACTGGAGAGATTCGGCGTGATGAGAGCATCGATACACCGCAGTTGAAGAATAGCCAGTACCGGAAGATCGAGCGGAAAACCCGGCGCTTTAACCCTCTACGGGTGCCCAAGGCTCTCGCTGCAGAGTTACCGTTCAAGTCCCAGATCATCCAGACAAAACCGCAGAAGAAGCAAACATACATGCAAAAGCGGGCAGTCGTGGTACGCGGGGAGGAGAAGAAGGCGCGCGACCTCATGCAAAAGCTCACGACGATCCGGAAGGACGTAGTGGAGAAGAGAAGGGCCAAGAAGGAAGAGAAAAGGGCTGAGCACAGGAAAAGGGTGGCAGAAACAGAGGAGAGGCTAGAAAGTCGGCAGAAGAAAGACACTAAAGCTTATTGGGAGAGAGAGGGCAAAAAGAGGAAGTCTGGGGACACGGGAGGAGGAGGTGGAAAGAGGAGGAAATGAGATGATGGAGGATGGTGTACCTTGCCAAGGTTCCATTGATGATATTCTCGGTCAATGTCGGCACAACGACTGTATTCATTGGTATCTCTGGGCCATTTCATGTGGCGCCGATGTGCGCCCCGCAAGAGCTCCTGCCTTGCAGTCACTTTCAAATGCTGGTAACAAGACGTTTGCACGTTTGCACATTTGCACTATGAGACGGATATTGCCAGTGATCCTTAAGAACTGATGGTTGGCGCTCCACTATCCATCCTGTATATTTCTTTTTTTTTGGCCCCTTTTTTTCGTTGGCGGTGTTGGCCTGCAATTGGCCGCGAGTGTGATAGTAACTTGCACGTGACCACGCATCTCTGCGAGGCTTGTCGCGTTTCTCCTGTCCTTGGATATGAGCCCAGAGTCTTGCGTCTCCCACATTCGTCCCTTCCGTTCAACCTCGAAATTTCAGGCAGTTGTTCCTTCCCTGACCACTTAAGAATTACATTTTGTCTCACGACTCAAATCTTGTTCTCACATTTCGTGGAGACCCAACTCAGGCACGCGCAACGCGTCTTTCCTTCCACCCCAGTCGTTCGTTTGTATTGGTGACATCATGACCAAGCGGCGTCGTGAAAAGCACAGTAGCAGTAATGATGCTAGGGTCACCAAAGCTCCGAAGGCGTCCTCTTCTTCGCAAGCTCCGCGCTCATCATCGACAACCTCGGCGTCGATCAGCCGAGTCCCGGCTGCTGAGTCGTCGTGCAATTCATCACCAGGGACATCAGTGTTTGCACCACCGCCCGCTTATAGCGCGGATCAAAGGCTAGCATGGCAGCAATCTCAGGCTGCCATGCAGGAGGAGGAGGTGATTGATCTTACCCCGGCAGATAGCGGACCTGTTCGGGAGCTTTATGGAAGCCTTGGTACGTGTTGTGCAATCCCTGGGAGGGACGGATTGGGGCAGGTATTGACTTGAAACGATAGACGGAAAGGTGGTCGGTATACAGTACTACAGAGGCATGGCTACGGCTGGAGAAGTGGTTTTGCTGAAGCGTGAGCCTAGGAATCCAGTAGGTGCGGCTGAGTCGCATGGCTTTGGGACCGAGCTGACATTTTCAAGTATGATTCTAACGCTATTCGTGTGGACAATGTGTTTGGGATCCAGGTCGGGCATATTCCAAGAACTGTTGCGGCAAAGCTCGCGCCTTACGTCGTATGTGTACTGTGGGTTGAAAGAGATAGGAGTTGCTAACTTGCCCGTAGGACAATGGCGACATTGATATTGAGGGTATGCTCATAGGCGAGAAAGGTTACTACGACTGCCCGATACGGATATACATTTATGGAAACTCGTCTCCAGTGGATCGGGCCGAGCTTGAGGAACGACTGAAGAAAGACAAGCTTGTCAAAGCGACTCAGCTCAAACAAACACGTCAGGACAATGAAGCCAAGCGTCAACTTGAGGAATCCCAGCGTCGGGCTATGGGCCTTACCAGCGGCAGGGGCACTGCTGGATTCTCTCTGGCTGAACCCGAGCCCACTCTTCAGGATATCGCAAAGTCCAGCCAGGCTGTCAACCTCCGCGCGGGAAGTGATCTCGCCAAATCCTTCGCCATGGATGAAGACCAGCTCTCCAAGATGCCCCTCGCGGAGCAACCAACAACGATCAGTGCTACATTGTTACCCTATCAGCTACAGGGTCTCGCATGGCTCACTGCTAAAGAGAAGCCAAAATTTCCAGCTAAGGGCTCGGAGGACTCTGTTCAACTTTGGAAGCGTGATACCCATAGTGTTTACATCAATGCTGCCACCGGTATCAGAGTCGGAGAGGCACCTACTCTACTGTCGGGTGGTATCTTGGCCGACGATATGGGATTGGGGAAGACACTTCAGATCATCAGTCTCATCATGACGGGCGGTCCAGGAAAGAGTCTTATCGTCGCCCCGGTCGGCGTGATGAGCAACTGGGAACAGCAAATCCACCGCCATGTCAAGAAGGAACACATGCCGAATGTGATAATCTACCACGGAAGCAACCGCCAGACGGCCGCCAAGTCGCTCTCAGAGTATGATGTTGTCGTCACCAGTTACGGAACCTTGAGCAGTGAGGTCAGCAATGGCGGCCATCTGTCGGGGATAAAGTGGCGTCGCGTGGTGCTTGATGAGGGCCACACCATCCGAAATGCCAAAACCAGAGCTGCCGAAGCTGCTTGTCAGCTTAATGCGCAGTCGAGATGGGTCTTGTCGGGCACGCCAATGTGGGTACTGCCACACACCTGTCAATGACTTCTGCTAACATTTGCAGTGTCAATAACATCAAGGATCTACACTCGCTCCTCAAATTCCTCCACATTACCGGCGGAATTGAGCTTCCAGATGTGTTCAACACGGTCATTACCAGACCGCTGGCTGCTGGAGACCGACGCGGCGAAGCTCTTTTGCAGTCGCTTATGACCGACCTCTGCCTTCGTCGCAAGAAGGATATGAGATTCGTGGATCTCAAACTTCCGCCCAAGACGGAATACATTCACCGCATCACGTTCTGGAAAGAGGAAAAGAAGAAATATGATGCTTTGCTGTGAGTGCTGTGTTTGGACTCGGGTTACTTACACTGACATGTATATAGGTCGGAAGCACAGGGTGAGCTGGAGGAATATCAAGCGCGGGCCAAGGCGGGCCAAAAGGGGAGGTTCCAGGGAGTTTTGGAGAGACTTCTCCGGCTTCGTCAGACGTAAGTATTCACACAACCCTGTTAGGCAGAGGCTGACCTGGGCAGATGCAATCACTGGACTCTTTGCAAGGAACGCATCACGGACCTGCTGAAGCTTCTTGAGGAAGAGGGCGTTCTTCCGCTCAACGACAAGAACCGGGCCCTCCTGCAGCAAGCACTCCAATTATTTATAGAGAATCAGGAGGAGTGCCCAGTCTGCATGGAAACCATGACTGGCCCGGTCATCACGCATTGCAAGCATGTCTTTTGTAAGGCTTGCATCACCAAGGTGATTCAAATCCAGCACAAGTGTCCAATGTGCCGCACCGAGTTGTCAGAGGACAAACTGCTGGAGCCAGCACCCGAGTCATCAGGCGAAGAAGACGGGGTCGAACTTGACCAGGAGACCAAGAGCTCCAAGACGGAAGCACTGCTCAAGATCTTACAGGCAACCCTGAAGAACCAGGGCTCCAAAGTCATTATCTTTTCGCAGTGGACGTCGTTCTTGTCGGTAATTCAGCGACAGCTTGATGAGGCGGGGTACAAGTACACGCGGGTTGACGGAAGTATGAGCGCAACGCAGAGAGACGGTGCGATCCGAGCCTTGGATCACGACCCTGATGTTCGTATCATGCTGGCCAGTTTGGGGGTGTGCAGTGTCGGCCTAAATCTGGTAGCGGCGGACACAGTCATCCTTGCCGACAGCTGGTGGGCTCCGGCAATTGAAGACCAGGCGGTTGACAGAGTGCATCGTCTTGGGCAGACGCGGCCAACCACTGTTTGGCGGTTGGTCATGGAGGGAACGGTTGAGGAGCGTGTGCTCGATATTCAGTCAGAGAAACGAGAACTGGTGGGCAAAGCATTCCAAGAGAAGCAGGGTAAGACAAAGAAGACCAAGGAGACGAGGATGGCCGATATTCTTAAGCTGCTGGGTTAGACGTGTGTGAAGGCGTGTGTGTGTGTCTTGTATGGGTGTGGTTGGCTTGAGGAACTGGAGTTGGGGCTGGGAGCTGTGGTGGAAGCTGGGAGATGGCATTTTTTGCGCCAGGTGAATGACGAATGGTGGAGGATTTTTGACAGGTCCACGATGGTCAGAACAGGTGTATTGCTAGATAACGCGGGATCACTCCAGGTATTTAATAGATTTGTGAGCTTTAACTTCATGACATTGGTTGCATTTCGGATAAGGCCCCTATTGGTGGCCCGCTGATCAATGCGCTGCTTGATAGCGCGAGAGTTAACTACAGCACACCTCTGGGGTTATCTCTTGGCATCATCGAACAAGTTGGTTGCGACATTCATCAACTTGCCAATTACAGCATAAACAGGGAATGGATACAAACCATGAATTCAAGACGTAGAGCTCTCTTATCTCATCTATTTTTCTACAATACCTCTCACACACGACATACTCGAAGGATACACCTCGCCCCACCATTCCTTCTGGACGAATACACGCCCCGCTACATGACCCTCTCCCCCATCGTCGCCGCAAAGAAACGCGCCGCCGCTCACGCCCACCTCCGAAACTGCAACCTCTGTCCCCGTCTCTGCGGGGTAAACCGTTACGAGACTACGGGAATGTGTCTAGTAGGCGAGAAGGTTAGTGTTAATGTCATTGTGCGGCATTTTGGCGAAGGTGAGATCTCCCTCTCCCCCCCCCCTCCTCAGATCAGATTCAGTAGTCTGTCGGTGGTAGGATGGGTGTGTGCTGATGTCGGGGAGTGGGGGACTGGAACAGAGCCATGCATCCAAGGTCATCAAGGCAGCGGCGCGGTATTCTTCAGCGGGTGTAACATGCGGTGCGTGTTCTGTCAGAACTACGACATTTCTCACAAAAGGAATGGCATGGATTTGGCGCCCGAGGAGCTTGCGGAGTGGTTTGTCAAGCTCCAGGATGTGGGGGCCGTGCATAATATCAATCTAGTCACGCCAGAGCATGTCGTCCCGCAGATGGTGTTGGGGATTCTGCATGCGAAGGAGATGGGGTTGAGGGTTCCGGTTGTGTATAATACGTCAGGTTATGATTCGATGGAGTCGTTGGGGTTGTTGGAGGGGTTGGTAGATGTGTATTTGCCGGACATCAAGGTTTGGAAGGAGGACACTGCGAGGAGGTTGTTGAAGGCGGGAGACTACCCGGTGGCGGTGAGGGAGAGTGTGAAGGAGATGCATAGGCAGGTGGGGGATTTATGTTTTACCGGGGATGGGATTGCGAAGAGGGGGGTGCTGGTGAGGCATCTGGTTATGCCTGGGTTGGGGGAGGAAGGGGGGGAGATCATGAGCTGGCTGCCGAGGGAGGTGAGTAGGGATTGTTTTGTCAACATCATGGAGCAGTATCGACCGGCGGCCCATGTGGGCAAGGCAGGGAAAGGGAGTAAAGGAGACGGAAAAAGGTATGGGGAGATCAATCGGGCGGTGACAGCGGAGGAGACGGGGATGGTGAGGAGGGCGGCGGCGCGGGCGGGATTGTGGAGGTTCTGTGATCCGCCAAAGCATGAGGGCTTTAGCTTGTGAGCGAGCCGTCCCGGGTAGGTTGCTTTGTCGGCGATGGCTTGGCGGTCTGTTATATGCCGTCCTGATGAGCCAGACCCTTTAGTGGTGGGCCGGATGGGATAAAGAAGCCGTGGGAGGAAACATCTCTATCAGGTGTTGTCTTTGTTGTGTTTTCCACATTACTTGCGCCGTCTGGGTCTGAGACTTGTCTTCGCTGTCGAAAGTTGCTCACTTTTGATCAACTCTCTCTTTTCGTTGTTCAACCATCGAGCGCAGATATTGCCTCGCCTTCAGTTCGCTCGTCACCCGCATTTCTCATGATGGACATCTCCGGGTTGGAGAACAAGAGCGGAGGGAGAGACTCGGCGACTGTATCTCCCAGAACCATCCCTACCACACCACGTCGCTCCTGGGATGCCCAAGTAGCCTTGGAACCCGAAGACTCTGTCACAGCTCCTCCTCCTTCTCCTATCAGCACCTCCACCGCCACCGCCACCAACCACCACTCACTCCTCCATGCCCACACCCCGTCCTTTCCCCCCCGACCATCCCTATCCCAGCAGCCCGCCACGGCTCCAACCGCAACTCCGGTAGCCCGCCGTCTCTCAGCACTCTCTACCCTTGACCCCCGCCCCCTCGAAGACCTCTACCAAGAACGTTCCTACCTCATCCACTCCCTACACCGCCAATCTGAACGCGCAACAGCCCTCCTCCGTTACGCCACCCTCCAATCCCGTGCTGAGCAGACGCGTAGAGCCCGCAAAGAAGCTGCTCAGCTCAAGTCCAAAATTGCAGAGTCTACCCAACAGGAACAGCTAATCTTACTACGGTTGGGGGAGATTTGGCTGGAGTTACGGGGGAGAGAAAGGTGGGCTGTTGCGCAGGAGCAGCTGTGCATTCAACCGGAAAGGGGCCCTGCTGGGATGGAAGGAGGGGGTGGAAGAAAGAAGAAAGGAAAGAAGGAAATACCCTCTCCGTTGAAACTGGATTTTTCCAAAGAAAGCATGATTTCAGGAGCGGCCAGTGTCAGCAACAGCGGAGGTGATGTCGGGTCGGTACTGAGTCCGCTTTCGCCATGCTTTGTGCCGAGGGGGTCATTCTCAGGGGCGGGACTTGGGTCGGTACCGCACAGGTCCGTGTCAGGGCTCCGGCCGCGGTTTGGGTCAATGTCAGGACTGGGGTACGGATTTGAGTCGGCGTCGTCCGGGCTGGGTTATGGCCATGGTTCGGAATATAGTCCCGGGCTTGAGTCAGGGTATGAATCTGGGCATGGCCCTGGCTCGGTGCTCGGGTCAGGACATGGATACGGGTACAGTCCGGCGTCGTTGGAGGGAGAGATCTGGGGACGGGAGGCACTTTCTAGAGAAGTTGGGGTGGGGGTGAGTATTGGAAGGGGGGCACCGCTCTCATCACCGCTGTCGCAGGGGTTTGTTTCTGTTGGAGACGAACAGGCCCAAGCACAGAATGCTAGCACAACGCTCAGCGGGCCAGGAGCCGGACTCGGCCCTACCTCTGCAGTAGGAAACGTAATCTTCGCCGACGTCCTCTGGGAATACACCAGCCGAGACAAGACTTCGTCGGCTGGGGCTACCCAGAAGGGGAAAGAAAAGGAGCGGCCCAAGAGTTGGAGCTGGTATCAGAGATATGTCCATGGACACGGTCCCGGAACCAGACAGAGCTTATCACCATCGTCGGTGGTGCAGACACCATTTCCGCTTAAGGCAAGAGATAAGAGGATGAGTTTGCCATCGTTGAAGACTATTTGGCCGAGGGTGAAAGGGGTGCCGGAGGAGTGAGGATCTGCAGATGGGGGGTTAAGACGGGGGATTAGCTCGGTTTCTTTAATGGCGGTTGCATTTGCCTTTTTTTTTGAGTATGTCTACGGATGTGCCTTTCAAAAGTTTTGTCGCCTCGTTTATTACATATACTACCAGGTCCGTGCTTTTCTTACCCCGCACACCATCCCTGGCCATCTCAACCCCTCCCTCTTTATTAATAAAATACCTTAATTTTCTTCTCCTTCCAGATATCATGGCTTAAAATACCGATATTGCAATACGCGCAATTATTGTAACCCTAAAAAGCCCTCTTGTAGGGATGAAAACATCCGATATCGCGAAAAAGCTAGGATGTTCTGCCCGCTAAGTACAGCGGATATATAGGCGCGTAATCGAACGTAGATTTGATCCAAACGAAACCCCATTTATCCTTAAAGATAAATGGCTTTAAGATACTCCTCGTTCTGGTCGACCTACGAAACAAACTCCCGAAACTACCCAAGCTATAGTAGTTAAGGTATAATACGATTGATATAGTTGAGAACGAACCTGTACTAATTTTACTGGTAAGCTTAGTTAGATGGGTGTAAATATCTTAGTAACAACAATATAGCGAATATTAAGGAAAAACGGGTATTGCAAAACGAAGCTGACGAGGAAACCTGGGTTAACGAAAGTAATAAGGGCTAAAAGATTATAATAATGCTTAGCTCATTAAGACTGGATACTTAAAGATTGGAAAAGAGTTATCTGGATAGATGAAACATCAGTTATTCTTAATTTTCAACGTGGTGGTTATCGAGTTTGGAGAAAATTTAATAAAGCATTAGTTAAAAATTATATTCGTAAACGGTGGAAAGGTTATTCTAAGTTTATATTTTGGGGGAGTTTTAGTTATAATATAAAAGGACCATATTATTGTTAGGAGCTAGAAACAGTAAAGGAAAAGGAGGCTGCAAAAGAAAAGATTAAACGATTAAATGAAAAACTAGAATTATTGATGAAAAAAGAGTGGGAGCTTCAGAATGGTTTAAACCAACTCTCTCTTCGGAATTTACCTGGAAGAAAGCTAAAATGGAGATGGGTTAAGGAAACAGGGAAGCTTTTTAGAGAAGGTAAAGGGGGTATTAACTGGTATCGATACCAAAAGGTAATTCTTTTTCCAAAACTCTTTCCGTTTGCAAAAAAGTGTGAAAAAAAACGACCAGGAACTTTAATTCAGGAGGATAACGCACCAGCTTATATTCATTATTACCAGCAGGTTATATATAATTACCAGAAGGTTCGGCGGCTACTTTAGTATCCTAACTCTCCAGATTTGAACATAATCGAGCTATGTTGGATGTAGATAAAAAGAAGGATAACTAAAAAAGGGGCTCCAAAAAGTAAAAAGGATGTAATTCGAGTTTGGAAACAGGCTTGGGATAATCTGGAACAGACACAAATTCAGGCCTGGATTGAACGGATTATAGTGCATATTTAGCAGGTTATTAAGCTTGAAGGAGGAAATGAATATAAGGAGGGGCGACGGCTGAGATAAACGGATATAGGAATGTATCTAATAAACGGGGCGACAAAACTTTTGAAAGGCACATCCGTACTCGTACTGTGAAAAGCGCCCCCCCGTACTGTAAAAAAAATTGGGCCCACTTTGACAGCTGCACCAGCCGTCGGCGGTCCGGCGCAACACTCACCACACGCGCAACCCATCACCATTGCCATCACCCAAACCCATTGCAATCAACACCCCCCAAAAAAACAAGCCAAATCAATCGTCCTGGTGCGCACGTTACTTTTCTAAGGTTAGAAGCCGCTTTTAAAGTTTGTATCTATCGCTAATCAATTGAGATAGATGCGCGACGGCGATTGCGATGGCGACGGGACCGGGCTGGCGCCGTCATGCCGAATTTGAGACGAGGCCCCTTTGCGTGGGAAGGTGTGGCTCTGGAGGGTGATGGCCGGGGACCACAGCGACACCTAGCAGTAGTAAATTGGCTGGCAGTACGTCTAGTACGCCCGCCAAACGCACAGGGAGACCTTATAAAACCCCCATCAGCCTGGGGCGTCAGGAAGCAGGCATCTACACGCAGGGCGGCCAGCAGCAGGGCGGCAGATCTAGAGTAATTAGTCAGCGCGCGTCTGTAGGCTTATATAATTAATTAAGAAACACAAGTTCGCAATGAGGTTTGACTGTAGAAATGGAAGAATTGGCCGTTTTGATCGCAAAAGCGATCGCCATTGCAATGGCAGTCATGATAGATGGGTGCTGCGCCGGACCGCCGACGGCTGGTGCAGCTGTCAAAGTGGGCCCAATTTTTTTTACAGTACGGGGGGGGGGGGCTTTTCACAGTACGAGTAGACATACTCTTTTTTTTTTTTGGGC
>Ga0247765_1000145_pt1 | contig 56634 bp, 59 predicted proteins | sample UWRJL106311C6_FD_179949 | JGI IMG/M metagenome (GOLD analysis project Ga0247765, IMG submission 179949) | Plant litter microbial communities from Arlington Agricultural Research Station in Wisconsin, United States - UWRJ-L106-311C-6 | ecosystem: Environmental > Terrestrial > Plant litter >... | reverse complement strand
TCTCTCCCCCTCTTTTTTTTTTTTTTCTTTTTTTTTTTCGCCTGCGGCAATCTGATGGCATACTCATCACTGTTGTTGCAATGTTGCTGCTGCTGCCGCCAGGGGATAATGTGGGCCTGGGTTGCGGTTTGTGCGTCTGCAAATTTCACTTTTCATTGGCGTCTTTAGGGTATTTAAAGTTCCTCTACATTAACTAATAAAGATAGGTACCGTGTTTCGCATCCCTCTTCGGATCTCGGGGCTGGAAATTAGGGGCCATTGGATTTCTTTCAATTTTTTGGCGGGTGGCCTCATTCGGGTTTCTGTATTCTAAATGAGTAGGTATATTGATAGCTTCTATATTGTCTCAGTGGCCTAAATATTCAATATCAATAGCAAAACTAATGCCCTTGAGAAGTTCCTTGCGATTGGTAATGTTCAACCCGGAATTGACTTCAAGTTCATCCCACCGCTTCTCCCACCACGACGCCTGCGCTAGCCTCGGTTCCAAGAACCGGGAACACAAGGATGGGCAAGAGAGCGACTCAAGCTTCTTCTTCCAGTCCATGATATATACCCACTTGATGCCCTCCATTCTCGGCTTCATCTTTATCGCAATGACAAACTCACGCTCCACGTTTAGCCCGCTTCGCTCCTTTCTGACCCGAAAGAAGATGGGGTCGCTTAGCTCGGAAGATTGCATCTTGCGTGACCCAACAAAGTTCACGTTCACAGACTCGACACTGCCCGTAGAGGTCATGTCGGTTTCCGCCCAACAGGGCACCATAAAGCTAGACCAGGTTTCAAGCAACTGCAGGCCGGACAGAACACTACAGGAAGCCAAGAACTTGTCACTGCCATAAAACTGACTGTCGTACGTGACACGCATGCCGTAGGAGCGCTCAACCATAACACTTCTTTGGACTGTCTTGAAATACCAATCGCCGTTTGGGGGTCGGCGGAAGATGAGGGTGGGTTGCTCAAAGTGGGGGCGCACCAGCGGTTGGTTGTCTGGTATTCGGTCGGGATCGAAGGGTCGACCGGATATGTCAAGTAAGGGCATACATATCACAAAGTCGCGAATCCGGGCGGGCAAGATGGCGTAGGTCCGGACGAGCCCTTGGCGGCCAAAGGGTACAGAGGTTATCAGGGCCGTCATCTCAAGACCAATGTTGGTCAGACGATAAGGGAGATCGAGGATGTCTCCCCAGAGCTTGGCGAACCTGTCTTGCTGGTTTGTGCCGAGCACATTGTTGGAAACACCACCGCACGCCTTGAAGCAGGCAGGCGATCCCGCAAAGATATCATTCGGGGCATCTGCCGCTATTAGCGGAATGGCCTGCGGATTGATAGGTTGTTGGTAGCCCCAAGCGAAGATGGACCAATCGAAGCGAGATTGAATGTACTCTTGCTGGAGTCTGTGGAAGGCTCGAGGCCCCTCGCCGTACAGCAGTGGCATATTCACATCGAGGATACCTAGGAGGCAGTAAGCCATGTCTTCGACTCGCGTAGTCTGTCTGTTGGCCGCCCAGGACATTCTCTTTGCTCCAGTTTCATCATGAATCGGTTTTTTGTGGTTGAAGATGCCCGCGTTGATGCCAGTGATGGCCTCGAGGATTTCAGCCGCGGGACCGTCGTATTTTCGACAGATGAAATTCCAGTCTCTATTGTAGAACAAGAGTTCCCTCGGCGCAATGAGCTCCTGTAATGTCCAGCCCCTCGTGAACCAGCGGGATGCGGCAAACTCATCTTCGATGAGCTCGAGATTGTCGCCGTAAACGTCGGTAAGATAGGTCACGCAAACAGAGGCGTTCGCATACCAACGGAACATGGAGTTGATGGCTTCGGACAGTTCTGCACTGCTTTCTTTGTTGATGCAACACGTGTCGACCCATATGTGGCTGGTTCCAGCACAGCGCTTATTGTTTCTCCAACGGCGGTTTCCTTGGAGAAGATGTGTCGTGCCGCCGTCCCTTAAATGGCGGGCGAGCCTCGCAAAGCTGCGAATCTTGGCGTATCCGCTTCTCTCTCGCAGAGCTGTCGCCTTGGCCTCGACCCGTTTGCGCTGCCTCGGGAGCATCTCGTCGATGATGCCGTCGGCTACCTCCTGATCATGTTCGTGGAGCCAGTTGTACTCCTGGAATGAAACCTCGTCATTGCCCCAGGTATGTGAGAGAATGAAGTATTTCGGTGTATCGCTTCCGATGAATTCCTCGAGTTTGAGAGTGTCAATGTTGATGAGCCGCATTTTGTCGTGGTATGAAGGCTGCGTTGTTTGCGAGATGCCCCCGCACCACCATCCTGCAGGCAGCAGCAAGCGCAACATTGCCGGTTCCTCAATCCCGTGACCATTGGCTAGATTGCCAAGTGCTTGCCGCGCCTCCAACCAGTTAAAAATCACCAAGCCTTGTCCATTGATGTTGTCCCGGCTTGAAGGCTAGACTGCGTGCCGAAGGGAATGGCCTTCCAACTTTAGTCGAAAACGTCTACTGAGTTGAGTTGGAACTGTGTGTTGACCGTTGACAAAGTTGTGTACCAAAGGTCGAATGAATCTTACCTTCATTGAGCCTGGAACCCTTATCTCAAACAAGATAAACCATCTGCTTCCTTTCTTCAAACTCCTGCATCCATCTCCCATCCATCGCTCCATCAAGGTAGCAGTCTCCCAGGAACACATGGCAAACCCTCGGTCCGACACCGGCAATCTCTCTCACGCCCACGTCCCGTAAGACAACAGGGCTCCTGGCCCCCGGAAACACGAATATCTGGTCGGGTCTCGGAAATGTCAGAACTGCCGTGTTCGGTACCAATGCCATTCGGCCTTTCCGAGAGACGACGAATCCCCGCATCAGCGTTGCTGCCTTGACGGAACGGTTCAAGGCACTGACTTCCTCATCGCGACCCTCCAAGTCATCAACGTATGAAGCATTTCGCAGTGTCTCTACCCAGGACTGAACGCGCTGGCGGTCCTCTCTCGTGGTCTTCCTAAACCTAGGTGTCATACCGCTGCCCCCTAGGACGACCATCGCACCACCGCAGACCGTCTGCGCAAACATTTCTTTCCAGTCCGAGTCCGCATGTATATTTCCCAGTTCCGCCTGTTCTGCAGCGGCGTCATACCACCACTTCAATGTATCTTCGTGCATCGCCTGGTCCATCCCCCTCATGGTGGTGCTAGGGGAAATCTTCAACGCGTCAACTTGCATTCCTTCCAAAGCTACCACCCTGGATTTACTGGCGGCATCCTCGTGCACTCCTAGCCGCTGCAAGTTCAACTTTAATCCCCCGCAGGCATCGTAAAGCGGCAGCATCCCAACCAGCCGGTCGAGCGTTGCGCGCGCCGCCGCAGGCTGGCTCAGGTCTATGACCCAACTGGGCAAGTCAGGCAGCCTCTTTTCTTCCTCTCCTTCGGGAGGCCGACAGAGAATATCGAGGCTGCGGCTATCCTTGACGGTTTTGAGGACCGCGTCTGTGTAGACCTGCGCAACCGACTTGGTATAATCCGGAACGAGGGGCCCAGCGCCGTACCACTGCGTAACGATTGGAAGCAATGCGTAGATCTTATCCCGCAAGTTGGTCGCGCCGCGGTGTCGAAACATGGAGAGAAGATCTGTGAGTGAAACTAGCGTTGCAGGGCCGGCCGCGTCGCTGCTGCAGCCGTGGATGTTGGCACGCAGTCGATGGAGGTCTATCACCGTCTCGGCTTGTAGGTTTAGCATGTCAAGCACGCCAGGCACGGCCGCGCAGCAGACATCTCGATGGCGCTGAAAGTTGAACAAGCCGTTGAGCAAGACGTCCCAAGGCATGGAGACGGGGCCGTACCGGAGAGTACATGTCGGGGGAAGAATGCACTCCTGAGCGGTCCAGATGCGAAACCACCACGGCCGCGTAGTAAGCCAGTGCGCGGCACGCCGGGCGTGCGTGATGCACGTTTCGCCGTCGTCAGACTCTAGACGGAAGTAAGGGATGTCGTACAGATGTTTGTCCTCAGCAAGAAGGCGGAAGAGGGCGAAGGCGTGGAAGATGCTATCTTCTGCAAGATCTAGATTCGTCGTGGCATCCAAAAGGGCAATAACATCCCGGTCGTCTCCGTGCCATGTGTGTGGGCATGTGCGGCCGATGAGGAAGTTTTCCGGCCCTAGAGTAGGCTGGGGAGCTGCCATGCCAGCCATCAGATCAGTGACCAGGGAATCCAGCTCGGTTCCTTGCCATGTCTGTAGAGCGGATGTGAAGTTGGCGAATAATTGCTCTGTTTGCGCCAACACAGCATCCAATTCTTGTCTCTGCGCCAGACTGACGGTAGGGACCGGGAGTTCTGGCTCTTCGCCCAACCATAAGATGGCGCCCGAGGTCCGCGCGTAGATGTCGCTCATCATGGCGACTTGGACCGACTTTTCGGCATTGTCCCCTTGATTAATGCACACGGCATCAACCCACAGCGTGCGTTGCGAACTGGTCTGCCGCAGCCTTTTCAGCGCGGCGTGCAGGTTGGGTGTGATGGAGAATGACTGGCCATCGAGGTTGATGCGAGTGTTGTCCGTGGGGTCTTTCTCGCCCCAGACGTACGATAGCGCCTCGAATTTCGGGCCGTCATGCAGACTCACGACGCGCAAAGAGCACTGTATCTGATCTTCGCCTTGTCCTGCGTGAAGAAGGAGGAGTCGGATCTCCTTGTTCTGGCGGCTCAAAGGGGCATACATTGACATAGTGCTTGGCCTGGGCGGCGTTCCTGATGGTGTGAAAATTGAAGTGCACAATTTCCCAACTAGCTGCCCGTCCTGTTTTTGGTGCCCCTCTGGTCCCCGTTATGACCAATCAGGAGGCTGCCCGTATCTGGTGAGAGTCCTAGTTGCTCTTTCCCCAAGCACATCGACACAGATGACAAGCATCAAAAGACGTGACTCCCTACCTCATTCAATATTTGGACCTGCGGAGTAACTTAAAATCTGCACGACCGAGAAGACCCGAAAACCAACCGAGTGATTGTCATTCTTGCCAATAATACCATCAACTGAAGGTAAGGTTCCTATGCAAGAAACGCCCTTCTACCGGGTTCTTACCCTACTAATCCAACAATTCCAGATCAGAATGCAACTTGGAACCTGCCTCCACACATGCACCCTCCATATCCCCGCCCCGGTCCATCTGCTGCTGCTGCTGCTGCTCCCCCTGCGGCAACGCCAACAAAGCCTCTCTAAACGTCCTCCTCTGCGCATCAATGGGCGAGCCGCATCCTGGACAGACATAGCCATGCATTTCCGTATTCACCCTCACGACCAAACACTTATTACATCGCCACCAACCCTCGACCACACAGTGGGGATTTCTCTGGCTCCACCACAGTTCGTCGGGCTTGGATCGGCGACGGGGTAGATCCTCGCGATGCTGGTCGCGTAAATGGTCACGGTAATGGTCTAGTCGGTGGAAAGGGGTGACCGACCGACCGCATCGTCGATAGTCGCAGCGCCAGGTGGCTTTGGAAGCAGCGAGGGTTTCGACTTCGTGATGGCTCCAGGCGTGCCGCTGGAGGTCACTGAGACGAGCAAACGCACGTTTACGACATCCGGGAAGGTTGCATTGGTAACGCTCGCGAGGGGGGATATAACGCTCGAGAGGCGGTGGAGGCGGTGGCGGCGCCGGCGGCGATTGTGTCCGCAAGGTGGGTTCGACGGGGTTCAAGATGTTGGGGAGATTGACGGGGTTGTGGAATGCAGCTGCGGCAGGGGATCGCATTGCTGGGGCGATGCGTCGGTAAGGAGAGGGGGAGAGAGACGTCACTCCATATGTGCCAACACCACCGCCACCACCGCCACCCAGGAGGATGCCATTTTCATAGATTGATGGTGTCGCCGCTAGGGTGGTGGTGGTAGTAGTGGAGAGTGGTGGTGTGGTTGCGTAAGGGTGGTAAGTTGTTGCTGTGGTCGGGTATGGAAACCCATGACCTACTGCTACTAACTCACGTCCCAAATCCATGGTGACGCGGCCCGTTTGTGTTGGCAGAAACGTTTTTTTGGGGATGCGAACCAAGCAAGTAGGCGAAGCCAAGGATACAAGGTGTCGACCAGAAACATTGAGTACCTAAGTTACCCCCCAGGCTCGACGGGAGAGGGAGCGAGTGGGGAAGACTAGAACCACCTCGGTCTAGAATACCTGCTTGTGTGCCCGAGAACGTGCATATTTGATGTGGTGTGGTGTGACATGAATGGCAGAGAGCTGTGACAACCAACCAACCACCATGGATTTTTCTCAAAAAGGACCGCTGTGAGTTTCTCAGTTCGGTAGCTAGTCACAGCCCTGTCCAACCATACCCCGCTTCAAAAGTCGAGTCCTATCCAATGGCGGATGAGACGACGCAAAGGAAAATCCCGCAAAAAACAAAAGTGCATGTATGCGTCCTCCTGCCTGCCTGCCTGGTCTGGCCCGGTCTGGCCCATTTGAGGTGAAAACAGGGCTGTCTTGGCCGGATTAGGTCTCTTGCAGATCCACCATGTTCAACACTGGTCTGGACGCTGGCGATCTGCAGGCAGTACCTGAAGTAGGTAGGCAGGCGAGATAAGAATTGATGCCTTACATTGATGCTGGAGAATTGAATCATGAGATGAACCTTTGGTTACCTAACGTCGGTTTGCAAATGTAGGTAATCTTTTCATTTCGTGTCAGGGTTCAAGTGGCCAATGAATCCCATTCCACGGATTGACAAGTCCCGCACAATCCAATAGAGCGACTTGATCACTAACGTCGCTTGAATACGAGTTAACCGTACTTTCTAAGAGTTCCCGCTTCATTTCTTCATAACTCTGAGCTGGGCGATCTTGAGTAACTGTCACGCGTGGCAGATACCGGCCGAGTTACTCGCTCTCGGAGATTTATTAACACAAGGTAAATAGGTACTCAGATGTCGACCGCGGATGACGGATCCAGCGACAAACAGGAAAGCGTGAATAACAACTTTGGTATATATGTATGTATTCTGTGTATCTGTGTAAATGAATCCAAAACGAAGTAAATTGACATTGATTTTGGGCTCCTTTCCATTATGTTGTCAAGGGGAGAAACAGCCTTGGCCCGTGCGGCCACCGGGAGGATCTCTCTGCATACATTAGATGAATTCTCCTGCTGGTGGACATGAGGTTGAAGAGCGTGAGCATTTGGATAAAAGATGGAGAGCTTTCCGTCGTAAATAAAGCAGCAGGTTTCGTCCTAGTCATCTCAGTGCTAGTGCCTCACAAAGTGGTGTTAACAGACCTCGGACTGTTCAGAAGACGTGCCACCCGCGTATCGAGTCTACTCCTCATCTCAGACTCCCTTTTTCACCCAGAAACGGGATACGTCACACCTCCGACAAAGCTCAGGGAATTAGCTGCTCAAGCGATGAGCGCTGGCAGCGATCACTTGGGTAGGTACCGAGCCGTCAGCTGTAAGGGGGAGGGTTACGAGTCTTACCAATTTGAGAGCAAGCAAACAGTGATGGAGGGCATCGAGATTCCCCATACATGCATGTGGAGTCAGCCATGACAACACAGGTTTTGCATCTGTTTCTCATCGTGGACCTATTGTAGGCACCTACGGATACCCACCCAAGCATGTCTTTCCATTCGACGACTTCAAGATGGCATAGCTTCACCAGAAACACAGAAACAGCGCAGCTCGACATAATACTCTATTGTGGCGACCTTGAATACAGTGCCCATTCCATCCTGGACGATACCAATCTATGAAATCGTGAGTGATAAAAACACTCCACATAGTTTCATGTAGGTATGGTGTTTACCTGTCTGTCTGTCTTGTCCCCGAAGATTACACGCCTGGGCAGGTAGGTACCTTACCCTAGGCAACGTGTCGAATATCCGCGAGTTAAGCTTTGAGATTACATCTCCATATCATCGGACAACTCGCATCTCTGACCATTGACCACATGCTTTGTAACGCATCTTAATCCCGTGAATAGATAGATACCTACCTAGACTGCCTAGGTAGACATTTTATGACCCCGTGAAAAAGAAAACTTCAGAGTCTACCATCACATGCACATATGAATGAGACCACAGGTTCCAATTCCAATTCCAATCCCACGAAACCCTGCTGCCCACGTCATCATCAACTCCAACAGCTACACTTCAGCTCTTCCCCTCACGTCCCCAGGAAACAAAAAACAGGGCGGTCTTGGCTTCCATCAATCACCTCTTGGCCTCAATAACATCTAGTCTATCAGATTCGGGGACACCGAAGATCTGCTTCTCTCCCTCCTTGCTCTCTTCTCTTCTCCCTTGGACCCCCTCCTCCACAAAGACCGGGGAGTTTCCCTTCCAGAAAAAAAAAACCGGAAACATGTGGGGCCCCGACCGGGTGAATTGGCTGTAATATCCAGGGGACCAGTACGGCCATGTACCTAAGTTTGGCTTGGCCGGGGAATTTCGAATTTATCCATCTCCCCTGGGTTATGCGTACCTGATGTTGCTGGATCACTTTCTTGCCACGAGAACAAGGGAAGAAAATCGATGACGCTTACTCCTTGACAGCCGACATGTTCTGACCCAATGTAATCCCAGTCTATAAGGAAATACCAGGCAAGAACAATCTGTGCAATCCAGACTGGACAAGGATAACGCCTAGTCTAGTGTAGCACAAAGCCGGAACCAAAACAACCCAACAAAAACATTCCGGCTTTATTCCAAAGCTGGGTCCCACCCACCCGTCAGATGCCATTTAATCAGATCGGGACCCCATGCGCCGCGCCGCGCCATGTATATCTCCTATGCCCGGAGGGAATGCTCAGGGGAGAGGGGTCACACACCACTTGACCAAGCACACCAGCAAGTCAATCAATTCATCTTACCCCAAATCGCCGTTTCCCCATCCCTATTGTGGCGGTTAGCTTTTTTTGATTTTGTCCTGTGCACAATACCCCTCCCTAACTGCCTACCTAGCTTGCCGTGCCTATATTCCCCGAGCACCGACTTCCAGCTTTGCATCTTGAAGTTGGAGCCAGCGGACACAGTCCCACTTCCCCAGGTCCTCCAGGCTCCTCTCCCTAGATGCAACTTCATATCCGGCTATGAACTGCCCATCACCAGCCCTGCCACCGGTAGCGAAACCGTGTCGAGAAAGTGCCTAATGTCCTTGTTTTCCTGGGGTACATTGCATTTGCTCCGTCCGTTTGTCCCTCCATCCGCTGTCTCCATATTTTCCTACAAGCTCAAAAACTTATCCCATGCGGGGAATGCAGCCTGGCGGACAGCGGGCAGCGGAGTCGGGTCGGGTCCCGGATGAATGTGAATCGGGGAAGCGCTATTGTGGAGTTGATCATATTGGCTCCCCATCCCTTCCCTCCACCCAGTCCCAGAGAGTGGCGCCTTGACTGGATTGGATGAGAATTGAGTTGGATGCCCGTAATAATAGTAAAACCAACCTTGTATGTATGTATACATTAAAACCACACCTGAGCGTTGGAGAAATCTGCAAAATGTGTGTGCGCGTGGTGTGGTTCCTGGTTGTCCACCCAGTAAGGTACTCAAATAAATAAGCGTTTTTCGGCGTCGGTGCTCCGGTCTGAGTACCTTGGGAACCTGAGCAGCGGCGTGCGACGATAAAGTCCGAAGGGGGAGCTCTTTTTGCTCTTCGTTCCGGTTTACCCTCTTCTCGTCGAGAGAGAGAATCTTCTTCGGATTCTGAGATCCACGTCCCCGTTCGGTTCCGCTTATCTTGTCACCCGTCATGCATCTGCTCCAGCGTTGGGCGGCTGTCAGCGCCGTCGCGGCTTGTAAGTCTTGACCCTTCTTCCTTCGCGAATCCGCGCCGAAAATCCGGGGTGCATAATTCTCCATGCCCATTCCCCCCTCCTCCCGCCCTGTGGAGAGTCTCGTCTCGCCTCGCCTCGCGACATGGAGTGACTGACACGGCCCGACTTTCTAGGGTTGCAACCCAGCTCGGCAGCGCCAGCCAACGAGCCGCGCGCCGTCGCGGCCTCGTGCAGCTTGTCCTCCAAGGATACATGGGACTACATCATTGTGGGGTCCGGGCCGGCAGGCATGCCGCTTGCCGACCGGCTTTCCGAGGCGGGACACAAGGTTCTGCTTCTTGAGAAGGGCCCACCATCCTCGGGACGATGGGGCGGTACCATGCGTCCATCATGGCTGTCTGGCACTAATCTGACGCGCTTCGATGTCCCCGGCCTGTGCAACCAGATCTGGGCGGACCGCAACGGCATTGCTTGCACCGACTACGACCAGCTTGCGGGATGCGTTTTGGGTGGCGGCGCGGCGATCAACTCCGGTCTGTACTGGAAGCCGCACCCGGATGACTGGAACATGAGCTTCCCTCCGGGATGGAAGGCGACTGACATGCAAGCGGCCGTGGACAAGGTGTTCCAGCGCATCCCGGGCACCATGTACCCGTCCATGGATGGCAAGTTGTATCTCCCGCAGGGCTACAATCTCGTCAGCGGGGGTCTCGCAGCGGCCGGGTGGAAGGACATCAATGCCAACCAGCAGAATGATCAGCGCAACAAGACCTTCAGCCACACGACTTATTCGTTCATCAATGGCGAGCGTGGTGGCCCCATGGCCACGTATTTGGTCACGGCCAACGCCCGCAAGAATTTTGCCTTCTGGACTGGCGCTGATGTCAAGCGTGTCGTGCGCACTGGCTCCAAGGTGACGGGTGTGGAGGTGACCTGCGGTGGTAGCTCCGGAACCGTGTCCGTGACGCCCAACACAGGTCGCGTGATCATCTCGGCCGGAGCTTTTGGATCCCCCAAGCTCCTGTGGCGAAGTAAGCCTCCGGAGAATTTCTGCCGGGAATGAAGCTTGCTGACGGGAAAACAGGCGGTATCGGTCTCAAGCCGGAGCTAGATGCCGTCAAGTCATCAAGCGACGGATCTAGCATGATCTCCTCCGACCAGTGGATCAACCTCCCGGTTGGAAACAACCTGTACGACCACGTCGGAGTATGTGCCCTCAAATCCTGCCGAGATTTGCCGACCGATCAGTCGGACTAACCATACGTGCAACAGACCGATGTCGAGATCGCCCACTCGAGCGTTGTCAACTATGACTTCTACGCCGCCTACAACCGCCCCATCCAAAGCGATACCCAGGCCTACCTCAGTCAGTTCCTAGCACCCAAGATTTGGTCATTGGACTAACACTTTTTAGACGGGAGGACCGGTATCCTCGCTCAATCCGCGCCCAACTTCGGCCCCATGGTAAGCATTCCGCTGCAGGTGACAGAGATAATATTAACGCCTCCTAGTTCTGGGAGATCATCAAGGGCGGCGACGGGATCAACCGCCACTTTCACTGGCAGGCGCGCGTTGAGGGTTCGCGCAGCAGTACGTAGCGTCATTCACCAGTCTCTCTGCAGCGCTAACTCGCCCAATTTCCAGCGTCCATGACCTTGACGCAGTACCTCGGAACTGGCTCCGTATCTCGCGGCAAACTCACCATCAACAGCCAGCTGAAAACTACCGTTTCGCGCTCGCCCTACCTGAACGATGCCAATGACAAGCAAGCCGTCGTCCAGGGTATCCAAAACCTTCGTGACGCTCTCAGCAAGGTGTCGGGTATCCAGTGGATTCGTCCGACAAGCAGCCAGTCCTCGTCGGCGTTTGTTGACTCAGTGAGTGCAGTCCTGGTTCTCCACGGTCAGTGCGCTAACATGTGTAGATCCCCGCAAGCCCCGGATCACGAAACTCCAACCACTGGATCGGTAAGTTATTCTTTCGATTGATTGATAGAGTGGAGGCTAACAGATCGCAGGCACTGTCAAGATGGGCGCTGATGACGGACGCAGCGGCGGAACGGCCGTCGTCGACACTAACGCCAAGGTGTATGGCACCGACAACCTGTTCGTCGTGGATGCTTCCATTTTCCCTGGTCATATCACCAGCAACCCCACCGCTGCTATCATGATCGTTGCTGAGCACGCCGCGGCCAAGATCCTTGCTCTGGCCCAGCCTGGAGCAGCGTAAATGTGGAATGGTGGAGTTCAGCATAGTGGTACATAAAAAACTCCCTCACACCCGCTCTGGGAGGTCGTAAATATCATCCGGGTCTGTTTTGTCAGTAATAGCCAGAAACCAAAGAGTGGATGGTGACAAACCTTTACCGTGCTCTGCGATGAACTGTCTCACCCCTGAAACCCGTTTGTCGATATCATCAACCGACCCACTTAAGCAGGACTTGACCTCCGCATTCTCTTCTGCCCCCTTTTCCACCGACCACCTCGCCACATCAAATCGGCTGACCCCGTTGACCAGCATCATATCAAAGGGAGTCGTTGTACTGCCCTCTTCTCGATACCCCCTGACCCACATCCTCTGCAGGTTCTCCCGCCCAAACAACAATCCCTGTAGCTCTGTTGCATATCCATGATAGTTGAACAGCACCGGCTTGTCTGCTGTAAACAGTTCCACGAACCGCTCCTTGCTTAAAGCGTGGGGATGCTTCGATTCAGCCACAAGAATCATGAGATCCGTGACGTTCACCACTCGCACCTTCAGTGCTGGGCAGAGTGTGCGCAACAGTTCGGCAGCCTTGACCACCTCAAATGTTACCTCGACACCGATGCCAACCAATACGACATCGGGGTCTTGGTGGCCTTGCGACGCAAACGGCCAAATTGATGCTCCAAGGCGGCAATGCTCCGCTGCTTCGGTCTGGGAGAGATACACCGCTGTCGGCTGCTTGGACCCAATTACTAGATTCGTGTAGTTCTTTGAGTGTATGCAGTGTGCAATGGTGGAGAGGAAGCAGTTCGCATCCGGTGGAAGGTAGACCTGCTAAACGTCAGTTCATATAACGGTGTATTTGAGGGATCGGCTTGCCCTCGCTGCCTCTGCCTTCAGGTTGAGGACTGCGCCGATGAAGCTCGGGTTCTGGTGAGAAAAGCCATTGTGTTCCTGCCTTGCCCAAGTGCTGGTCTCGATGTAGTTAATCGAGGCAAGGTCCCCACGCCACTTGACATCGCGAGCGATCTTGACAAACTTGGAATATTGGACCATCATGGTGTGCACAATGCCGAGAAAAGACTCGTAGCTGGGGAAGATGGCGGTACGGCCAGTCAAAGTGTACCCTTGCATGAACCCCTGGCACTCATGTTCCGAGAGAGTCTCTATCACACGCCCTCCATTCGCGCGCGAGTACTGGTCCCACTGGAAGTTCCGCTGCGTGTGATCAAGGATAGCATCAAGTTTGTTGCTTTCGAGCTCATCTGGAGAGAACAGACGCAACGTGGCTGGGTTCTCCTCGAAAACTTTCGCGAGATACTGGCCAGTGACCTTCATGCAGCTCTGATCAGTGCCTTTCTCGACCGCGAAATCCTCCCATTTGACTTTGTTGAGAGCAATGTACGGCTCGTAGGTTGTCTTTAGCTGGCCGAGCTTCTTGTTGTCGTCTTGTGGGAGGCCCTCGAGGATAGACTGGATCGGTTGTCCATCCGTGAGCAGTTCGCCGATCTTGTAGCTCGAAAGCCAGTTATTCAGCACCTTCAACTGAGACTCGTCACTGTTGGCTTTGGACAGGGGAACTTGGTGGGAATGGAATGAGCCTTCAATAATCTTTCCGTCGACCTCCTTGGGGCCACCCCATCCCTGATTTGGTCAGCAACGTTCCTGGAGCATATCGCTTCGTCTACCTACCTTTGGCGTCCTCAAGACGATCATTGGCCATCTTGGCTTGACTATCGGTTTCCCAGACCTCGCAGCATGTTGGATCTTCCGCACTTCTGCCAGTGCCCATTCCATCGCATTGTGCAGCTCATCATTGATGTTGTTCAAGTCCTCAACAATGCACACCTGGTATCCATACCCGCTGAAGAGGCAGGCAAGCTCCTTGTCGTCCATGCAACCAAAAATAGTACGCTCACTGATCTTGAAGCCATTGACGTGCAGAATCGGGATGACGGCGCCGGACTCGCGAGGATCGAGGTATTTGATGGCATGCCAGGCTGTCGCCGTCGGGCCTGTCTCAGCCTCTCCATCACCAACGATACACGCCACAACAAGATCCGGCTTATCCATCACCGCGCCGAACGACACCGACAGAGCATACCCCAACTCCCCACCTTCGTGGATCGAACCCGGCGTTTCAGCATTGATGTGACTCGGAAACCCACCAGGGACGGAGAAGCGAGTGATGAGGTTTTTAAGACCGGGTTTATCACGGTCGTATTCACCAGGGTAAAACCTCTCCAGCGAGCCTTCCAACCACAGCGCCGCAAGAGCAGCTGGAGCGCCATGTCCTGGGCCAATGACATATATCATGTCGAGATCGCGTTTGCGAATCAGGAGGCTGAGATGCGACCAGACGAGGATAAGTCCAGGACATGTTCCCCAGTGTCCAAGAAGGCGTGGCTTGACATGTTCAAGCTGGAGATCAGACTCGAGGAGAACATTGTCGCGCAAGAAGATCATGGCTAGGGAGCTGGTCAGCAAGACCCCGGATGACTGGCACCGAGGGAAACTCACCGGCAGCAATGTAGCATGCCGCCCGCTGGAACGAGCGAAGAGAGTCGCGCACATCGTCGGGAAGAGGGGCTCTCTCGATTTTGACAACCAGATCTAGTATATTGTCTGGGAGGTGCGATGGCAGCGGAGGGGGGTTGGAAACGGGAATCTCGCCGTTGGGCATGATGATTTTGCGAACAACGAAACGCAACAAAATTGGTGCTGTCTCCGATGTTTGAGAATGGCGCAAATTTTTGGACACCGGAGACTCGCCAAATGTTTTGGGAGGCGCGATCTGAAAGACAAACAGAAACTTGCTGGCGGCCCTTCGATGACGTAGTTCGCAGGCAAAGTCTCCACTTTTCCCCTCGAGCATGTAACATCTCTAGGACTCCATTTCTGAACAAGCAGGACTCTCGAAACAGACACGTACAGACCACTTTTCCCAGACAACGCATGATTTGATTGCGTGATGTCCAAATAGAGACCGAGTAACTTGCAAACTATCAACCAGTCCACCCTACGGTTTTCCCTTTGCTAACCATGCGTCTTCATCCTCCTCTCTGAGATCCCCAAGGTCGAGCGCGAGAGGTGCGACATCAGCTCCCGATAGCTCAGGCAGCTGCTGAGGCGTCTCTGGACCGCCGCTAACCGAGGAGGCGCGTGAACCCGAGTCACTCGACAGTAAGGGAATCGAGGATAGACTAGCCGCGCCGAGAACCAACTGTCGTCTCGCGGTGGTCATCATCGAGTAAAGGATTTGTTGCTCCTGCGCCGACTTCACGAATTGTGTCCTCGATTTTTCATCAGGGAAGGACAGACTGAGATACCGGTACTTGACCTTTCTCGCACCCACAGAGATTTCGGAGACAATAGATCGCGCATCAAAGAGGGCTACACTCTCAGTTTTCAAGGCATTGAAAGTGCCTTCAAAATATCTATCATCTCGTTCCGTGATATCCACCAGAAACTTGTCCGGATTCTCACGTTCTCTCAATAAGACATTGGATGAAACTATGGATTATTAGATAACCGAGCAGTTACACGTAAGGTAGGGAGAACTTACTTGGGACAGAGAGCACAGCACAGCTCCCGCTTTGGCTTTCCTCAAGGAAAGCAACCAGGATGGGGCACGCAGGGAGACGGTAGATCACGGCCCCGGCAAGGGAAGAGACACCACCACGAGTCCCCACCCTCCTAGGACTGGCGACATCGTCCTTGTCAGAATGGAGGTCGGCTGGTAGTCGTGACACCAAGTTCCACTGTCCCACCTGTGGTGTAAGGTGATCGCTGAGCTCTGGACGGGGCGTCCTCTCACTCCATATCTGGAACTCTCCTCGCCCTGTGAACTGCTTTGGTCGCCCAAGCAGTGTGCGGGCTTCCCGGCGCGTGGCCAAACAGTCGATGTCTCGAAAAGAGTGCACAACATTGTAGCCGGTCAGAAGCTCCTGGAACTTCAAAGCCTCCTGAGGAGATTGGAAGTCATATGCGTATCTCTCCCGAGAACTGTGGCTGAGTAGAATGCTGTAAGGTGTGTTCAGATTTCGGATTCGCAGAAAAGGGTACAACAGCGCAACACTGCCCGCCCCTTCCCCTGATGGTGGAAAATAGATAGTCTCCGCACTTTTAGATCCCTTGGAGACATCGACCTTAATATGGACTATTCTCAGGCCCTTTCCGTCGATTCCCCTGGAGAAGACCTCCACCCTCTCGTTGGTGCCTTGGAGAGATGGGGCCAACGGTAAGGATGCTGTTAATCTCCATTCTGGATTGGACAAAGTTTGAACAGGAGGGGGCTGAGGAGATGGGGGCAGTGGTATGGCGACTGCTATATTCTCTTCAACCTCGGAGCGAGCCTGTGCCCAAACGGGGCGAAGATGTTGCGTTGTGCCCACCGGTTGGATAATTCCGTAAAAAAGGTCGTTGCTGATCTCTTGTGGTGGTGATAAGACAGCTTTGCTACCGAACCGCTGCTCAATGTCATCGAATACATGCCAAGCGGGTATAACGAACCCGAAGCCTGTTCCAGGGGTCCCCGCAACGACGAGGCCGTAGAAGTGACCTGTGGACATGTCGATAACCGCCGCACCACAGTCCCCTTTGTCCAGAACCCCACTCACTCGAAGAGGAATGACTTCTTGGAGGGATTTGCTCCTTTTGGTCCTCCAGTACGATGAGGTAGCTGAAAGCGTGCCCGGTATTGGCTGGCTCGAAGATGTCCAAACAGAGACTTTAATATTATGGGATTGAAGGGGCGATGCGAATGATAGCCTGGCGCATCTGGAGAGATACTCCGAAACCTGGAGGATACCTCCTACAGATTGCGGGAGAACTTTTACCAAAGCGTAGTCGAGGCTAGAGCCAGAGTCATTTCGCATCGACGAAAATTGGATCGTACCGAGCATTTTGTCTGGTGCGAGATCTCCGGCTGCCGCGGTGCGGGCCCGTGGTGGCCCGTACTCAACACCGTCCCTGGTAGATTGCTGTGTCTCGGCTTTTTCGGTTTCGTCGAGTGAGCTTGTGCTAGCTTCGAGTGATGGGGAAAATACCAACGATGATGTCAAGATGCTAGGTGCTCCGCTTCGTCCGAGTATCGAGTCACCGCTTCCTTGTGCATCGTCCTCACTGTCGCGCGAAATCAACTCATCAGGCGTCCGGCTACCACCGCTTGGAGCATCTTCCTCGTCGCTGTCCGTACCTGAGTCGCCGTCGAAGGACCACTCGTCAGATGTCGAGTCAGAATCCTCATGGTCGGGAGATGTCGACTGCTCGTCAGAATCCTCGAAGACATGGCTAACCGTGAGCTGAAATGGTTTTTCATTGATCCACACAATCGGCCCACCCGTTGCCTTTCTGGGCATCGTATTCCCAACGCCACGGACAAGGAGCCGCCTTCCAAGGATACGGTTGTCATCCGACGGGGTGTAAACGATTAGGCGTGCATCTTCCGCGCCCGCCTCGCCAGCCAGCGGCTCCGGAAACCCTGATCTGTCGCCCACTTCCATGCCAGGATATTTGTCCAGGAAACCGTTCTCCTTGATGAGTTTCCGGATCGTCTTGCGCGTTGACTTGTCTTTGCCACGAACGAAAACAATTGGAAACGCGGTTCTCTTTTCCCGGCCAACCATGTAAAACTCGAAGCCAAAATCGTATTTGGAAATATCATGAAAGAGATGGGCGTATTCGTCTAATTGGAAAAACCTGTTGATTTCTGGTAGAATGGTATTCCACGCCCGCTGGGCCCTTCCGACGGCCTCCCAACAAGTGTATTTTCCGTTCCGGATCGAAAAGAGGCGCTCTCCAATGGACTCCTCGGGGTTAGCCCATGTGGGCTTCGACTTCGGAGTGAGCCGGATGACGAAGTTCATCTTGGTTCGTCATTTCTAGGAGGCGCTTGCTCATGGGCTGAAACTGTCGGCCGATTGTCTGTCGGAATGGTGAGGAGGGGAAGAGGCGGGGAAACCCAGAAACTGCAGACGCAGAACAGCTGGAATGGCCGCTGATCCCTGACGGCGCTTGGCACAGCCCCAACAGACTAAGCTTATTGGTTTCAGCCCTCGACCCCCTGTACCCCAGTGATTGAGCCGCATCAGGTTCTCAGCTCAGTTCTTCACGTCAATCCCACCATCCAGGAGAGCCTCATCTCGAGAGCGGTAAACCATGTCGGCTCCAAACCAAGGCGCGCTCCACCAAAGCCTGAATACCTGTTTAGGCCCCGAAGCGCAACTTCTTCTTATCGACGCCCTGTGGGGAAGCCAGTTTAAGCGTCAGCTGGTTCCTGATGGGCTCGAGTTTCCCAATGAATGCCTCGTGCCCTTCCTAGGGTATTACTCACAGCAGTGCGGCAATACCTTTCAGCGGAACGTAACCAGTGTCACGCATCAACAAATTGTTGATGTTGCCGCTGTTCTCCGACAAACCGGCGCAACGTGGCAGAGCCTGTCGCAACAGGTTACCCGCGTGATTGGCCAGGCGAGCGAGGACCAAACGCAACGAGCAATCCACCTCGTTTCAAGATTGCTCACCATGATGAGGATTGATGAGATGCCGCTTCAGTTCTCGAGAGGCCGGGGGATCAACTGGGAGAAGGGTACACTGTCCGAATTCGTCCACAGTCAATTCCCATCAACCTCAATTTTGAGCTCTGAACGAACTAAGTTCGAGAAAACCTTCAACGTATTGGGCCTCGTCAAGATCGCTGGCCTCGAAGTGCATTGGACCGATAACCTCGCTGACCACCTGCGGTTGGTAAATGACGACCGAGGAATACGCGTTTTCCACCATGCGACATTTCTTCTAGGTCAACAGGAAAGGTGAGTCGCACATCTCGGCTGCCGCTAGACACTAGCCTGCGCTGACAGAAGTAGCGAGATTTTCCCGCCCGGCTTCATCGCGGAGACAAGAAGCACGCTTGCGCTGTTATTCCCCAAGTATGACACTTCTGTTCGGAAATGGTATTCTGCCCAGGCGACCAAGCATGGCCTCGACCCGGCCGTGATGGATAGCGGTCATCTGATCGCAGATGAGCGACAGATTGAGAGCTTCTCGTATTGGCGCGACAGACTTGTCGTCCTCAAGCAGGTATATGACGAATCAAGGCCGAATACGATCGCGCAGTGGTGGCATGATCGGCGGAACGGGGTGCAGTGGTACACTTTCTGGGTGGCGATGCTGGTGCTGTTTCTCACAGTATTCTTCGGGCTGGTGCAAAGTATCGAAGGTGCGCTCCAAGTGTATGCGTCATTTCGTACGGTCGAAAACTAGCAGTCGATGCCGACGGCTTGAGCTGCGCTGGGGCTGCGTTGAAGGTTAGCGAGTGGGCATGGGGTGGTTCGGATCCCGGCCATTGTGGAAGCTTGGGGGTTCGCTGCATAAAGATGGAAGCGGAGGAAAGATTCACCATTTCCCTGTCAGCTCAGGTTCCCTTTGTACGGGTGAGATTTAGAGTTTCCAAAGCCCTGGTGGCGTTCGCGCAGAGGTAGTTTTTGTGGGTACTAAACGGGGCGCACACAATTTCACAAACGGCCGAGGCTAGGTCGGCGGAGAAAAGTCACCGGCTCAAGGAAAGGAAGGCATTGGTCTCGAGTCTCGACACGGGCAAAGAACATGGTATAACCACCAGCTCGTGTGAATTCCACCCTGATTGCAGGAGCACTAAGCAGCTACGTAGTTAGCGAAGACTGCCTCATAGGAGATCGCTGTGGTTGTTTCTTCCACCTTTTCTGCTGACAACCGTAGACCTGTGTTCCTCCTCGTTGCTCAGAATCAGCGGCACCGCCTCACCGCCGCAGGCCCTAACAATTTAGTCTCTGGCGCACACTCATCGATGGCGATGCATGTGGCTTTGGCTTTGACGTCATCAACAGCATTGATGAAGTGTTGAATTGACGGCGTTGGCACCGTCGGTGCGTCGACGATGTCGGTAGCACGCCTGTGTTGATAGCGTGTTGGGTTGATGGCATTGATGGTGCTGGTAGCGTCATGTCGATGGCGTATTCTCTTGATGGCGTTGGCGTCGTCGGCAACGTCGGTAGCATGCTGAATTGACCGCGTGGATGATGAAGGCGGTGTTGGATTTGCAGCGGCAATGCCCTGGACAGCGTAGATAGCGTGTTTTTTTTCGATGGTGTTGACGACGTTGACGGTGTCTTGGATTGGCGGTGTTGACGGTGTCGACAGTTGGTTTGTTCGATCACTCTAGCCTGCTCCATGTTCTTAGCCTCTCCTCCGGGCAAGAGACCTGCCTGCGCTCACCAGATACCCAAGCACCCGCGCAAGCTGCTCGCCGAGCCTGTCATTTCCTACCTAATCTTCCAACTTTGCCTGCGTTGGGCACACGCAACGACGTTGTGCTGCTCAAGCTCACTGATCTTGTCGTGCAGCCCTGCCACTATCCCCAGCCCCACTGTCGCTTCCATATCACTGGTCTCCGGCCCAGATCCATTCCAGGCCGCCCCGTCATCGAGATGCTCTGGTGTCATAGCAGGCAGAGTCTTGGGAGCACACATGCATGAGTCCATGTCTGGTGTGGATTTAGGCACTGGGGGACTGCAGCACTGCACAGCAGATTGAGGTATGCTGCTTCTTGCTTCTTCCAATGCGCGCAGCATTTCGACCAACTTACATAGAAGTGCCATGCCGGCCTCTTGCCTATCAATTTTGATTCAGATCCTTCACGTTCGACACTGAGTTGGAGCAAATTCGGTGCGACGCTCCACACGGAGACTGGAGTCCATTGATGTCTCCCGTCATTCCGCCTTCCACGCATGTGCCAAATGAGGGGCGGCTGAGCGTGTTATGTCTGTGTTGATAGCGTGTTATGGACCCCATTTTCGAGCTGCTCTCGACAGGAGCAAGCGCTTGGTCGCTAGATAACTTATGATGACAGGGGGATCAGAAAGTCCCACGCAAAGGGACGTTGGAGTCCCGGTGTGCGCGCTGAACAGAGCCATCGCCATGGCTGCGTCACCATCGCTATTACTATCACCAACAATAAACACAGTCACAGCACCCTCATACCCATTAACGGCGCGACGGATTGACTGAGCGCCCAATGTTGGGTTGATGGCATCCTTGGGTGGGTTCACAGGGCCTTGGATTGACAACACCTCGTCCTGTCGATGGCATCGGTAAAGCGCGCGCTCAATGCGACATGTGTGGATTTCATTTGAGGAAGGTCTGCTGTCCTGCTGTGCATGTGCCTCTCCAGATCTATATATATAATCCAGCCGAGCTGAATACCTACATGCATCTCTCTGCCACGTCCTTGCCCACATGCTTGATCCGACACTCCCGTTAATCCTATTCATCGCGTGTTCCCGTCGGGCATAATCCCCGCTTTCGCCAAATATCCAGCCATTTGAGCGAGCTGCTCACTGAGCTTCTCGTTATGCCCCACCATCTGCCCGAGCTGCCCACTGAGCTTCTCGTTATCCAGGCGCAGTGCCTCAATCAACTGTTGTTGCTTGTCAATCCTGATCTGCTGCTCATCAATCTTGACCTGCTGCTTGTCGATGCTGGCTTGGGAGGTGACCTTCTGCTTCAGCTTGTTCTTGAGCTGGCCGATGCTGTTGGCATGACCGTCGATGGTTTTTTTGCGCAACGCACGATCCTTCTCCATTGTATCGATCTTCTCTGACAAGGCTTGAATGCTGTCGGCATGGGTGCTCTTGGCCTCATCTTTCTCGTTTAGGAGACTGATCTTGTCTCCCTGCTTTTTCAGTGTTTTGGTCAAGCCGTCAATCTGGCTTTGGTGCAGCTTCCTAACATCCTCAAGGGCCTTCAAGCGGTCAAGACGCTGGTCAACGCCTGCGGCTTTCTCAACCCCTCTCACTCGTTCGTCAAGGATGTCATAGTCATCCCGCCGTATATCCTCCAGCTTCTTGATTCGAGCCTTGAGGTGCTTGATCTCATCGCCTTCAACAACTCCGGCGTTGCCAGGAGAGCGCAAGGGTATAGACGAAGGAAAACTGCCTTGCTTAGCGCCCTGCTCTGCGCCTTGCTTTGCGTTCTCCAACGCGGTCAGTCGGCGGTCGATGGCCCGGACGTCGTTTGCCACGCTGCGGAAATCGCGGTTTGAGGCGCTGTGTTTCTTCCAAGCCTCATCATACAGGAACGTAAATGCAGCTGCGGCACCTTGGTGCTCTCGACTAATGGCAGCTGATAAAAGGACCGACGCCTCCTTGTGGGTAATGTTGTTCGCCGGACTTGCGAGAGCCCTCGAGACCTTCCCAATGTCCGAAATGGACTTCTCCAACAACCCAAGGTTCTCGTTGCTTGGTGTGTTCACAGCGATGCGGAGCGCACTGAGCATGTCGGCGACCGACTCAATCTCGACACTTTCACCATCGGGGTGAACAACGAAGCGGCGTTTGCGGCTGGAGTGTGTACCTGTATTCTAAAGTCGGGTCAGCAAGCAATCGAGCAAAGCTGAGTAAGTCACCATCAAGTCTTGGCGATCTGCGCTCCCACCCTCAGCCTGCCCCCTTCAGTAGATCAGGGGTGGTACGAATCGGCACCCCGACGAGAAACCGCCAGAGTAGATACAGTTAACGTATTAGCACCTCGACGAGAAATCGCCAAAGTAAGGTAATACGTAATATGCGTACTCCCTGTCCCATCCAATCATTCAAATGCCGTAAACCCCACTTAGACCGCAGGTGTCAACCGCAACACCAACGTCGGCTGAGGAGCGACCCAGATCCTGTCCAGAGCAGGGCATGCCATCTGCAGGGAGAAACCCAAACAGGAGGGATCCCACAAAGTCCAGCTCATCCGTGAGAAGCCAAAGGCAGGATGAACCGAAAACTCTTTCCATTCTCATGTAGGTCCCTTCGGGGCGAGGTGACTCCAATGGCAAACCCGATCCAACTCGAGCGGCGTGTGGAAACTGCGAAAAACCACCGAGCCCGACGATGAGATCCAAGCCCGGTGGAGGCAAACAGCCAACCTTGCAGACGGTGCTTCCAACGATGCCTTCTATGCCAGTGGGTCGTGGTGGGAGGGAAGAAAGAAAACTAAAACGGCCGACTTACCGATTGGTTTCCGCCGGGCACGGAAGGGCCAGCGGCAGCAGCTGGAGGCGCGGCGCCATCCGCGACGTCTTCGGCCGCGTCCGTGCGCCGGAGCTTCTGGGGGCGAGGACCGACGAAGCCGGGCTAATGTTGGGTCAGCAAGACAATGGAAGAAAAAAAAAAGGCCGACTTACTGACCGGCCAGTGCGCTGGTGCTTCTTTCCGCGAGCCATGGTAATCTGTACTAAAGTCGGGTCAGCAAAACAATCGAGGAAAAGCTGAGTAAGTCACCATCAAGCCTTTGAGACCTGCACCCCACCCCATCCGCCTCACCCCCTTCCGTGTAAGAGGAAAGTCCATCCACTCGTCACCCCATGCTGACAAGTCGCCATCAAGGCCCACCCTGACGAGACACCGTCAAAGTAATGTGAAATTCTCTACACGTCCAACCGTACGCCGCAAACTGCACTTCCAGCAGGACGGGATAGGACCAGAACGTCTGTGTCGCCGCAACACATTCGTCGACCGTGAAGAGAACCCAACAATCTTCCAGAGTAAAAGGTCACTGGATCACCGATGTCTCTGTCCGTCCTCAAATGAGTCCGTCAGGTCGGATATCCTGGGCCCCCCCCTGCCGATTTCCACATTGGGCCTCTCCCGGGCAAGGGACACTAATGGCAAACCCGATCCAACTCGAGCGGCATGTGTGGAAGCTGCAGAACCGTCGAGCCCGGCGATGATGTCCGAGCCCGTCGGTGCTGGCCAATAGCCAGCCTTGCAGACGGTGCTTCCAAAAGGTTGCCCTAAGTGCCATTGTGTCGGGGTGGGGATAAGGAAACGTAACTAAAAATGGCCGACTTACCAAGTGGTTCGCGCTTGGCGGCGAAGGGCCAAACGATGGGAGCGAGATTGGAGGTGAAGCTGTAGGCAAAGCGCGGTCAGCAAAAGCTGTCGAGTGTTGAGATGCCTCGCGTCGGAGGATGGAGGAAGGAGGAAGGAGGAAGAAGAGAAGGGTCGACTTGCTGGTGGTTGCCCTTGGGCGAGAGTTGAGGCCACTCCAAAAAGTTGGTGTGGAAAGTTGGTGAGAGGTGAAGAAGGGAAGAGGGGAGGAATTGGGAGAGGAGGGGGGAATTTATACTCGTGGGGAGCGGTGGTAAATTTTCAAAAATTGCAATCGCCCCACTTTCGGTGAGTGACTGCCCTCTATTCACTCGAGAACAATAGCAAGATTCGGCCCTATTGCTCGGTGAGTAGTGGGTACTGCTGAATAGAATCGCCTGTTGTGGAAGGTACGCGGTTGAGACTTGGGATGAAGGCGGCGAACTGACCACCCTTCCCCACAATACCACACGCGTCTTCAGCACCTTGAAAGCAGAAGAACTGAGGGATCCCACTAGATCTAGCAATTTGACACCATTTGGACCACGATAATTTAGATAAATGTCAAGATAGCCTCATATCTTAATGTGAACTGGATCTCGGGCTGTAAACTTTGCGGGCCTGGGTGTCAGCCTCGTGATGATGGCAGTGAACTAACCACCCTTCCCAAAGGGCAACACGCGTTTTTAGCGCCTTCTAATCAAGAGGGTTCGGGGGCTCCACTGAATCCTGCAATTTGATTGTGTGAAATTTGCGGTCTGGGGGTCAGCCTTGCGAGGACTGCGGCGGACTGCCTTACTTTCCCTCAACACCACGGCGAGTTCAGAGGCCTCTCGGCTAGTACATTCTGTGATCCTCCTGTATGTGATAATCGAACACCATATAGACCACGGTAGTCAATAGAACGTCTAGATACCCCTCATTCTTCAAGGTGATTTAAATTGCCTGCGGCAGCCCTGCGATGAGGGCAGCGGATTGCCCGTCCCGCCCCCAATCACCGCTCGATTCTCGAGCAGTCAGCTTGGAATCGCATGGGAGATGGCCGGTCGATACTAAATGGACTAAAGTAGACGATAGAATGTCAAGACCTTGTCTCGTGCTTCATCTGTTCGACGTGGAATGATCGTGATACCCAGCTAGCTGCGCCCATTGCCTTGAGTTCATCTCTGGATTTCCCCGCCGACGGATCCAACGCATCACAGTCAGCAGCTCAGCTACTAGCCTTCGCGGGGTTGACGGAGATTCAAGTTGGGCTCGTCCTGTCGAATTCATGAAGGGTGGCAAAGGCTCCTACGGAGTAGCAGGAGGACACTGAGCTCGTCACAAACGTCAATTAATTCGACCATCGCCCGGCAATCTCAAGCCCATATTGGTGGGCGGACATGCCATGGAACTGCGACCGCGATGGCCTCAAACTTGCAAGATCGCTGATCCAAAACCTCTTGCCTCCACTGTGACAACTGAATTTGAATCTCCTCATCATTGTATCCGCCGTCTAGAAATCAGCCGCGCTTCGCCGCCCGAAATCGATTCCCCTCGCAATTTGCGATGGGGCGCGATATCCTGGGTACATGGATTGCAAACAAGGTTTGTTTTTGATTTATTCCTTTCCTGTCCTTGAGGGTGAAAACAATCGAAGAGAAGCCGGGAGCCAGAAGTCGGTTCAGGAACGCGTACCTGAGGCTACCCGGCCAATCTCAAGATGGATGGAGAATCAATGAGGTCGTGGACAAGGCGGGGGATGATAGAACATCAATTTCACAAGGGATCACGGCGGGCCAGATCCAACAAGGATACTGGGCGCGATATCTGGACCAGATTGACGAAGCAAAGCGGCAGCAATAATTCGACTTCAATTTCGGAACTCGAAACAACCAGTTCATGAATCTTCGTGGTCATGGCAAATGGCGCCTGTCGACTGGAGCGAGCACCTCCGTGGTGGCGATGGCCTCAAATTGAGCGGGGCTCGGGTGGCAGACACTGTTCCAATTCTCTAGATGCCGTCAAATTTCAGAATCCACGAGGGCAGGGTAGGCACCAGTCGACGAGATTGACAAATGTGTCGACAGAACTCATTCCACCAAAGGCCATAGGACCCCAAAACCGTAATTTCAATTCCACCAAAATCAGTTCGCGGGACGACGAGAATTTCATCGGCGAGTTCTCGAGACACGAGATTCAACCAAGCTCCGCGGATCCTCATCATCTGCTCGCGGAATCCCCGCATTGGATTCCTTCCACCAGACCAATGTTCGAAATGGAAGGCGCAACCTCCAGGTGACAGGCAATTGCACTTTCCCTCCAGACCTGAGTGAGCCGGCATGACAATTCCTGTGCCAGCCGGTGACGAGCTGCTGACCGTGTTTCCTAGATACCAAAGGCCCGACCGTAACGGCAATCCGAGATTCCGAGTGACGAGTGTCCGACCATCCGAACGAGTAACCGCTGACTTCCGCTTTATCGACCCCAAAAGGCGACGGCCGGCCGCGCGAAGGAATCCTACTGCGAGAGGGTTCCTTCGAAACATCACTGAGCACAGTTTGAGCCTCATCGGAGACAACGCGCCAGCTACATCACGACCGCTCGCTTTCTACATGAGATCTCTGCCCGAGACAACGAGGGCAGCATGATGTACTGGGTATCCTCTTCAGCCACCGAGCGTTTCCTCGTCGCGTGGCCAAACGAGCCGGGCAGCAAAGACAGTAAGACAAGGTCAGTACAAAGCGACCACAGCTGACAGAGAGCTCAGAACTGACACTCCAACAAGGAACAATCACATTGTGGCTACCAGTTGAACAAAGGAAACACAGACAACACTCTTGCGCTGGAGCAAACACCAGGAGAAACGCTCAGATCTACCGGGAGATCTCGTTCTAGCCATCCCAAACGGTCCTGCCCAAAAAGTCAAACAGCCACCACCCAGCACACAAGCACACCCACGCAAAAAGGAAGAGCTGGGCTTCGCCGGGATTCGAACCCGGGACCTCTCGCAGATGCGCAGGGTGAGCCCTAAGCGAGAATTATACCCCTAAACCACGAAGCCTGCTTTGCTCTGTCCTGGGGGAGGGAAATTGGGTTCATGAGTTGTGGGCGTAGTGGACTTGGTGGATCAGGGCTGAGTCAGGCGGCGAGGGCCGGTGGTAGCGAGTCTCTAGGTGGGTCGAGTGTGACACAATGGCAAGACTGATCAGTACGTTCCATAGTGGAGAATTCGGCACATATACCTCATTTCAACAGAGTGAGCCAAAGGCGCAGCTTTTGCTGACTTGTGGCTTGACAGGTTTGAGATGTACAGTGAGAGTTCGGTCGATATGCCACCCGAGTGGCGGACGAGAGACAGTGGACGACAGCCGCAATCTGTCAGACAGGCATCGTTGAGGATTGTGACAGAGTACTTGACGAGAGGATTTAAACGAATGGACACCGAAAGTAGACGGGGCGGTGATAAATACCTCGAAGCCAAACACCAGAAGGAACGCCCTGAGAAACTACAATAACGAGATCAAAAACGACACTCCGCGAGACTCTTGCGCTGATTTCCTGTCGGAGAACAGTTGTTGCGACGTTCGAAGGAGCTACTCGCGCGGAGTTCCCAAAACAAGACGAACAATACCAGTGAGTGTTGGGCGGGGCGGCCACTACGAGCTGTGTTGAAGCTGCCTCAATAGGTGATTGATTGCATTTGGGGGAACACCTGGCACGGCGGGGGGGGGGAGGCGACCACGAAGCAAGATAGGGATTAGGATGGGAAGGGGCGGAGTGGGTAGTTTGACTAAGAGTGCGGCAAATTGGCGACGGCAACATTGGGGATTTCCCAGGAGAATGGGCAAATGATGGAGCTGGTGTAAGCTGTACTTCGCCTAGGGACGAGAATTTTAGAGCCATGGATGAAGAGAAATGTGTCCCAGCCACCCGGCAGCCTTTGCAAGCCTAACTAACCACTTCGCTTCCTCCTAGCAGATGCCAACAGTTTCCAACCGCTGCTGGAATTTCCGACCTATTTGTACTGGACGCAGCTCTATGGTCGGTCATGAGCTGCCGGTGCTCTAAAAGATGACGCAGTTCAAAGGCTGCCATGCAGATGCTGTTCACATAGACAAGATCAAAGCCTAGGCGAGAGAACACGCTCTCTGAAGTCCCTAGAAAAGACAGGACACATAGGTCGAGCTCATTGGGTGATTTTAAGGAGGCCTTTGCATGGTGTGATGGCTCGGTCGATCTCTGTTGGGACCCTGGGAAATCACGGTGTGCAATCTTTTTGACGCACAAGATGGATTGAGAAATCACAAACACTGTGGAATTGCCTGATTGTGACAAAAATGCTCAGAATCTGCGCCAGGGACCTCAGGTTGTGTTTGGACGATTGCCAGCCTTGACTCCCCTGACCGAAAAGAGGCGAAGCAAAACAAACATGCACAGGTACATCCCCCCACACAAGTTCCACACACGCAGTTCCACCAGGATGAGACAATTAATCAATCACGGCGATAACGTTTTCCTGCAGCGTTATTTCCCGGAGACGGGCCGGCCCCGGCAGGCAGTAGGCAGTGGTGCTGACACAGGGCCCCGTTCCCCGCTCCCCTCAGGTATCATCACATCACAGGACCCGCGCAGCCGACGATATCCGCCCGATCCTCGGACTCAGACTTTATCGCAAATCCCACGACCATCACACACAACATCATTCCCCTCTCCTCCTTTCTACCTCACTCATTTTCTTACAAACCCGGGAATTAATCTCCCCGGTCGACAGTGAAAATGGCGAAACCCAACGAACTCTACCAATTCTCCATAATCTCCGCGCTCATGGACGGGGTCGCCTCCCGTGGCCTTCCGCTTTCTGAAATCCTCACGCACGGCGATCACGGATTAGGAACGTTTCTCAATATGAAAGGGGAGATGATCGTTCTCGATGGTGAAATCTACCAGATGAATGCGGATGGTTCCGTCGTGCACATCTCTCCGGAGGAAACCATTTCGCCATTTGCAACGGTGACGCGGTTTCAAGCTACGATGAAAACGCAAGCCGCGATAAAAGGGAAGGAAGGACTTTCAGAGTTGTTGAAGCGGCTGCTTCCGGACACGAAGAACCACTTTCTCGCGATACGGATGGATGGGGTATTCAAGACGATCGATTTCCGGACCGCCGGGGGACAGTGTTTTCCTCGAGAAGGGATGGTGTCGGTGTGTAGTCGGCAGACAGAGCACCAATTTGCCGGAGTAAAGGGGACGGTCATTGGGTTTCGTTGTCCAGAATATGTCATGGGGATCAATGTGGCGGGGGAGCATATGCATTTCATCAGCGACGACCGCGAGAGGGGGGGACATATTTTGGCCATGGAGACGGACGGGGAGGTGGATGTGCAGGTGGCGGTTATGACCAAGTTTCACGTGGAACTGCCAACGGGGGATGACGAGTTTAATACGGCGGATTTGAAGCTGAATGAGAAGGGCATTGCGGCAGTGGAGGGGTGACCTACTCGGTGTGCTAGACAAAGAACCTAGTAGCAGCGAGCAACTGGATAATGCAAGCGGGATTTCACAAAAAAAAAAAGCAAAATCATTTTGGTGAGAATGCGGGTAGAGCCACCCACAAAACAACTGCAAAAAAAAGAAGAAAAAAAAGTACTGCTCACCACCTAACTCTGAATAGCTTCTCCCTCGGTAAGGATCGAACTTACAGCCTCCAGATTAACAGTCTGACGCGCTAGCCAATTGCGCCACGAGGGATGATTCAGATTTCGAGAGATGATCCCCGGAGCTTGCTGCTGCTGCTGTGGGCTTGTTGATTGCTTTTCCGAGGGATATTTAACATATAAAGTGTTTAAAATGCAACTTTGTGGGGATTTGTTCTCAGTGATTCTGTGGAGCACAACCCCACTATCTGACATCCATCATGGATGGGTATCGCAAGATTCTTGGCAGAAAAGTGCTCACAGACGACTAGAGTCACAAAGAACAAGGAACAGCTTTGTCAACAAGAACCAGAATGTGCATGATATATGATAGAAACAGTCCCTGTAGAGCTAGAAAGTAAACTAGAATAGATAGGTAAGCTAGGCCTCCTCCCTCTCTGTAACGACCACCCACTGATCGTTGACCAAAAACAAACCCAAAGGACTCCTCGCCGTCCAGGGATTTGTCGGATTCAGCGGCGCGAGATCGAAATTCCTCAGCACTTCAAAAATCGTCTTGCCCAATTCTAGCTGCGCAATCCCTTTTCCCAAACACATCCATCTTCCGTGGCTAAAAATCAAATCACTAGTCTTGATCATCCTCGCTAGCCTTTCCTTGTCCTTCTCTTCGAGCCATCGTTCAGGACGAAAGGCTTTTGCATCATCACCAAAGATTTCCCTACTGTGATGCATTCCCTGGACTGAATGGCCGATTTCCGTGCCTCCAGGCAAGAAATATTCTATTCCGTCAACCACAATGGTATCACCCTCGGGAGGCACATCATGAGGGAACAAATTCACCACGGGAGGCCAGACGCGAATCCCCTCGCGGATCACGGCTGCGAGGTAAGGGAGTTGTTTTACTGCAGTGTTGGAGATGATTCCTTCGCTGGAAGAGGGGGCTTTATCCTGGGAAATGGCTTCGTCGATTTCTCGTCGGAGTTTGGCATATACGCGGGGGTTGGTCATGAGGTAGAGGAGAACCCCGCGTAAAGCGCTGGCGGTGGTGTCGGATCCGGCGACAATCTGTTCGATGGCTTCGCTCTTGACTTCGTCTTTGGTCATGCCGTGACGGATAAACGAGGCAAGCATGTCGTTGCGCTTGTCGGTGGTGTGGGTGGCCCAACGCTCGTCAACCCATTTGTAGCAGAGACCAAGCATCTTGCCGAAACCGCTCTTGTCGGTGGGGGAAGGGGCGAGAAAGCGCCCAATGACAGCGGCTTGACGGAGCCAGCCGAGACCGATGGCCATGAACGCGTTGCCGATGAGGAGACCTTCTTCGCTGGATTGGATGTAGGCGTCAACATCGGCGTCGGCGAGAATCATGCCAAAAGGGCGGCCGAGGCCAATGGTGCTGATGATGTCGAGAGTGAGATATTGTACCTTTTTGGACAAGTCCATGGGAATGACGCGCGAGTCGGTCGAGATGTATTTGCGGCGAATCAGGTCAATGAAGGAGCGTACATGGCGGTCGACAGAGGTTTCGAGTTCGGTGTTCTCCCGTCCGGAATACTGTTTGCCCACAATCGCCACCAGTCAGCTCGGCTCAACCCAGATCAGATCTTCTATGCTGAAAAAAAAAAAACTTACACCGGGCGCGATCTGCCTCCTCCGCAAATCGTGCTTCGCATTATCCGTCTGGCTGAAAATATGATCCTTTTGATACTCAAACCTCGCGGCCTGGTAAAACCAATCGCTCCTTTTGTAACCCTGTTTGAGGTGGATGTGCGCCCAAACATCCGGGTGCGCTGTGATGAGCGAGTTTGGGCCGATGCGCGCAATGGGCGGGTATTTCTCGGTGACTTCTTCGTACCAAATATACGCCGTCATGGACGACAGCTTCAAGCTATGTGGGATCTCGGTGAAGCCCACCCAGGCTGGTCCCTTGAATGCGCTGAGTCGATAGTACACGTACAACACTCGGGCGACGTAGGCGACGGCCAAGCCGGCGAGGATAAGCCATCGCTGCTCGTAAAGAGCGTCGATGATGGCCATTGGTCGGAACGCACCTGGGGACCGCGAAGCTTTTCCAAGTTAAAGTGCTGATCTCGATCAGCAGTAGTTAGTGTGCACTGCAACACAGCACAGTGCAGTGCAGTACAGTACCCACAACAGGTGGGCAGGTAGTGAGACAAAAATGCAAGTGTGATAAAATAAAAATGTGAGCTATCACTTGCGGGAAGAATAAAGATCTGAAAACAATCCGTAGTGAGATATGATATATCACATCGCCCCACCAGACCAGAACCAAGACCGGCCAGAACCAGGAGTCGAACACCACGAGTCTGGGCAAAGTCCACCCTTTATAACACGACACACACACACACACACACACACACACCGGCCCCGGCTCCCCAGTCTGCCCAGTGCCCAGCACTCGGTAACTCCATTGCAACATGACATTTTTGCATGGCAGATGCAGAACCGGACTTGGAGGGTGGGGGAAGACGGGGAGGAGGTGAGGGATCACACACTACGGAGTACAGCAACTGTGACCACTGGCCAAGCAGCTCCGCAGCTTGTGACTTCACGGCCGGGGGGAAACCCCCCCTTGCTATCTTTCCCTGTATGTACAAAGCAAAAGTGGTCATCTTATACCCATTCTGGCAAGGGGGCTCGCCATCGCAGAGGTCGCGAGGGTCCGTGTGGGGGGGCAAAGGGTTGAAGGGTTGTCGAAGCTATCCAATGAAGTGGGTCGGTATGTGATGGCCGATGAAGTCGTTGGCGCCTTGGCAGATGTTACGCCAGCCAGGGTTTAGCTCACGAAGGAATGAGCGGTATTGTTACTTGATCTGGACGAAGAGGGCGTGAGGCTGTGGGCTCCTGTTGCGTAAATATTTGAACTGAGATAAAAACTCATTGGGCGTCGGGATATCACCTTTGTGCGGACTGAGCTGAATATGGTCAATATTTACGAGCGTCCACCGGTCGTATGACAACCAGGACCCCCCATGCTCCCCAACCCGCCGAACAGATGCAGCTTGTAACCGAACTGGATCCGACTGCCCAATAGTCCACCGTAGCCGGCGCCAGTGCATACCACTGCATGCCAAGCGATAGTTATCTCCTCTCCAAAGAACCACCAAGAGTTTACAACACCACGCCAGTGACCTCAAATGTCTGGACCATATTCTTCTCGAACCTCGACCCAAACTTGGCCCCGCTCAGAGTCGTGTCGTTAAACTCCACATACCGCGCCCCAGACCCAATCTGCGTTGTCCACCTCCTTACCGTCGCCCCGTTGACGCCGGCTGTTCCAAACCTGGACAGGTCAAAGTTGAGATATTGTGCATTCCCCCAGTTCACCGCGACCACCACAAGCTTCTTTGTCGTGGCATCATACGCCGCCACCGCATTATCGCTGCCCGCATCAAGGATGCGCATGCCCGGTCGGATATGTCTGGCAAACTGCGCCAGCACCCAGTACTTTTGGTTCACACCCACGATGCGCTTCGAGTCGTTGTCCGCATCGATGAGCCCCCAACCGCCACCGTCCAAAACTTGCCAGTACACCCAGGCCGTTGGCTTCAACCATCGAAAGTCGAGCAACATGTTGCTGACCATGCGCTGACCTGACGCCTCCCCTTCACCGTACTCGCTCTGCCATAATCGCTTACCGGCGCGCGACACGGCCGTGTATAGCGAATCGCGTCGGCCTCCGTCGTATTGGTACCCATGCACGTTGATCCGGACGACCTGGGCGAGAGCTGAGCTACCCAATCGATCCACCGTCGTGACAGCTTCATCGTAGTAACTCTCATCCGACGCGGCAATAATGGTCCCGGACAAACCTCTCGCATCTAGTTCCTTCCTCAGATGGCCTACCACAATCGCCTGCGTCGTCACATCAAAATGGCATCCCTCCTGGGTGCCCGTCCTTCCATTCCACCAAGTTGCCGACGGTTCGTTGAACGGACTAACCGACTGGAACTTGATCCCCCATTTCTCCGTCGCCTGTTTTGCGATCACCGCCATGTAAACGGCATGCTGCGCGTGGTTCCAGGCCTGTAGGTTATCGGATTTGCCATCATCTGAACCCGAGGGGTTATGGTTCTTGCACATCCACCACATGGGCGAATTGGAGAACAACTCGAGAATATCGGCGCCGCGATCACGCGCCTTGGCGAGCATGGCGCGCTGTGCAGTATCGACAGACCAATTCCATGAGGACGACGCAGGGTCAGTGCTCACCCAGTCAAGCCAGAAGCCTTGCATTTGGCGGGATGGTATCATCTTGGGGGAGACGACCATGCGCGTGCTGTTGATGGAATTGGACGAGCATGCTCCGGCGTTGTACCGCGCAATGTTGAAGCCTAGACCGGGGAGTGTTTGGCCGAGGAAGGAAACGGATTTGGTGGTGAAGAAGATGTCGGCGAGGTCGTCGCGATTGCCAAAGGCTTGCGCCCACCATGCGAGTGATGTGCCCCATCCTTCCCAGTTGCCGAGGTTGGACTTGGCGTCGATGGTGGTGGTGAGGTCCGCTATGGCAATGGGCAGAGCGAGAAGAAGGGCCAGGCCGGAGAGGAGGGAGGACGTGTGCGGCGCCATAGCGGCGTGGTCACGGCTTGGCGATGGAAGACGTGGTGTTTCAAACGTAGTATACCGAGCGAGCGGCAGTATTTATCATCTGGACTGCGTTGCCCAGCCCGGTTCGAGGGTAGCACCGGGATGGTACTTGCAGTGCAAATCGATTGCCAAGCGCGCCAGTCTTTCCGGGTATTATGGTCCCGTTCGGCGTGCGGAGAAGTTGCCTCCATGAGGTGAACCATTCCCGCCAATGCGGATCGTAGACCTTACAGAGAATCTTCGGAGTGAAGCTGGAGTCGCTTTGTGTAAGGATGTTGCCATCACAGCAGAGGGGATGTCGGAGCCGGTGATTGATCAAGTTGAGCGAGATGATACCGTCAGTAGAATTTGCGTCGCAGTGACCCAACCCTCCTGAAAGTCGCAGCAAAGAAACTTTGGCACCATGTTGCGACAAAACGTAGGCTAAGTGAACACCCGCCAACTCAGCGCAGAACATATTTTTCCGTCTTCAGTCTCCCGTCCTTCCACCCTCTCACGGCTTCCCCCTCCATGTACCCATGAACATAAACATCACTGACCAACTCATATTCGTCGGACTTTATACATCTTCGCAAAACCACAGGCATGTCACACCCCAACGGGACAACCAAAGTGTCGCTGGCCTCAAACTTGCCCCAGCCAACGCCCATGTCACCAGTCGTGGTTATGAAGAAGCAGCCAGTCGCAGCGATGTCCAAGGCGCGCCCGGCCACGCGTTTACGCCGTTCCCAAGAGCCAACGCCCATGTCGAGGTCCAAGTATGAGGACAGCTCCTCGTCGAGCGGGATCGGGACTTGTTGAAGATAACAGGCAAACACGTGGTAACAAACAGTCGCCCATTCCTCTGGTGTTTTCCAGGGCGGTGGGATATGGCCGGCAGTGAGCGTCATTGCGAATCGCTCCATGGCCGATTGTCTCGTTCTCCGGCTGCGGTTGCTACAGAACTTATTAACCAATGCTCGCCAGTGAACAAATGCTAACAAGGAGTTGTCATCATTGCGGGATTCGCCTGGACCCGCTGCTCCAAAGGTTATGCCACAGACATAGAGCGACCCGATAGTAATTGCTGAGATCTCGAGCTGATTCATACGATCGCCCAACCATCGGCTGTCCGCTCCAAGGTTGCCTGAGGCCCTGCAGCGAGGGGGAGAGAGATTCGAAGCCCGGAGGCTCCAGGCACTGTACCCGTCCGACCAGTCCGGAACAAAGGTCGGCAGCTTTAGTCCAGCCTTTTGCTTGCGGAGCCCCGCCTCGCAAATTATGTTGAGATTCCTTGTAGTCTTGACAAAGTAATCAACAATGTCCGTGTAAACTTCTTTGACCGAACGGTCGTAGTTGGGTCGGAATTCAAGGCGGATCTCCGTCGGCAAAATACCCAACAGCCCGAAAAGTTTGTCTCGTGGGTCCGAGGCAAGTTTTTCTCGACAACTGCATAAAAGATTTATGAAAACCGTCTGTTTGTCTGAGGAGAAAATTGCGAAGCCGTCGACACTTGGTAGTTGCGCGGGACCCCTGTGTCTCAGCACATCCATGTACAGTCGTCTCTTGGCTGAGACGTTGATGGGTTGGCCTTGGTCGTCCCATGTCTGCTCGAACAGGTTCTGAATCCCCGATCCAAGTTCCCGAATGGCGTCCGAGGCTTGAACGTAAACGTTCCAAGGAGTAACCGTGGATCCACAGTAAACTGTGATCGAAGTCGCAAGTAAAACTTCCTGAACCACCCACAGCCTGGACCAATAGTCTCGTTCAAACAGCGAGACCACTGCAGAGACGGCAGGTGAGGCGTCCGGGGACGTCAAGAGACGCGCAACATCTCGCGGGGACCCTTTGCGCCTCGCAAGCCGGTAGAGAAAATCTACTGCCAGCTGGCTCTCATTCTCGTCTGGCCCCAGCCAGATGGCCACCGACTTGGCAGTTTGGTAAATCCTCGTCATCAGGCTAACTTGTTGCATGCGCTCGTCTGAATCCTGTTGGTTAATTGCGAGAGCATCTGCCCATACATATAGGGTATCTTTCTTGTGGCGGATCGCGTTTAGAGCGCCATGCAGGCTCAGCGAGATGGGGATGAGAGAACCCTCGAGCTCGATTTCTCGTGTTAACGTAGCATCGCCCCAGGCGTACGAGACGGCGATAAAAGGCGGGGCATCATCCAGAGAAACGGGTACTAGCTGGCAGTTTATCCTCGTCTTTCTCTCGGGAAAGAGTTTGATCAATCGGATGCAGGATTCCTCGAGGGGTTGATAAGGATAGTGCCCGTTTTTGACTGCCGTCACCACAACAGGGCTTGGGGGAGAGCTTGAATACATCGGCCCTTCTCCAGATCGCGGATGTACAAAATCCGGTTTGCCAAAGGCCTTTGACCGACCGGAGGCTCGGCCGGGAGGAGGGCGCAGGATATCTCCATCAGAGAAACGGTGGGCTCTTGAGACATCCCCGGTGGAGTCCCTGTTGTATATCGATGGCTGGGAGTTAGAACTTTGAGGCGGAAAGCTTGGCGAGCGGTCTCGTTGCCGCCGGCGTGATGTAGGTGAAGGTCTTCTCCGGTCTTGTGAAGGCCTCCTCTGGTCTTGTGAAGGTCTCCTCTGGTCTTGTGAAGATCTTCTCTGGTCTTGCGAAACATCCCTGCTGGCGCTACGTCGTCGGTCGGGATACCGGGGATCTGTTTCTTGGGGGTAGTAGTGAGGTCTCCGTGTCGACCGTGAATAGCTCGTGCGATCACCTGCCTCATCAATCTCGTGGCGACGAACTGGACCATCAGGCTCCGTCCGGCGATCGCGGAAGGGAAGCTGATGTCGCCTGCGCCGGCCCTCAGATTCAAAGTGATCCTCCCGGTCGGACATGATCGTTTTCAATGGGCCTGCTGAGGCAGGTTGTCGTCAGCAGGTGCCTCTGGTGGTGCCTCGGGTAATGCCTCGGTGCTGGACTACGTCTTCGGGATGAATGAAGCGACGAGCTCCATAACGAAGATGTGAGGGCCCCCGAAGCCTCCAGTTGATAAACCCCTCACAACTCTGCCCTATCAGACGCTGCATTGCGACCTCCATTGGCGGAGGCGGCCCAGAGGCCTCGTGTGGGGTTAATTCTGCCTGGACCGCCCAACCCTGCCCCGTTGTGTCTGTTCTCGCCAATAGCGACGAAGAATATTTTTCATCGTCGCATTTCTCTGCCCGCACCCAAAGCATTTTCTTGATTGGCGATGAGGGGATAGTCCCGCGTTTTGGGGGTGCAGCTGACAGCAATGGTTAGCACGTAATATTGCCAGGAATGACGGGCAGCTTTGTACCTCGTCGAAGATCCATGCCTTCTTGGCAATTTCCAGTATCTTTAGCGCACTGCAGCGGATTTCACGTTGACCCGATGCGACATCTGCATGTCCGGGGCTCGGCAAGAAATATCTCCGAAGAGGCCATACGATAATAATCATTGCGCAAACTGCCAACAGTGCCGGAGAAGTGATCCATGATGTCGGCGCTTGGATTCCATTTTCGTGCAGCAACAACTGGAGTTGTGTTTCGCACCTCGGACTCGGAGGTGAACACCAGGTGCAAAAAGCCCGGCCTCAGTGTCGGTGGTCAGTGCGCCGGTACTTGAACAGGCTTCGATCAGGAAGTTTGAGGGCAAATTTGAAAATCTGAGGCCCCAAATTTGACTAGGGCCTAAATTTTCAAATTGAACGCTTCGCGGTAAGCTCCCGAGCTTTTCAGTATTGTACAAACCTCTGCTGGAAGTGGGCAGCCTGAGGTCACAAATCCAACGCTTGAGAGAGTGTGTTCGCGCGGTACTTCGTGCCTGCTCTATTGTGTGGCATCCGTCGAAGCACTCCCACCAGGGCAAACCTGGGAAGCTGCTCTCCCTATCATCAAAGGCATCCAATATTAAGGAAATTCAAGACCTTGGATTTTAGAACTAGAGCTTAAGTACATTTTCTTGGCGCCTCGCATAATCCTCCAGGCTCTCCAAGTCCTGTCCCTGTGAAGCGCGCAAAGTCCCACGCTAACAATATTTCAGGTATTGGATTTTACGGAGCAATGCACAACAAAACCCGAGTGCGCTGTGGGGCGGGTGCATACCTAGCCGAGTGCGAGTGCGAGTCCTCCCATCATCTTCCAGAGTCAACACCGTACACCACGTCATGTCGCACAATGTCTTCAAAGAATTGTTCGGTCCCAAAACGGTGGGTTGGGGCCGCTTCAACTTTGACGCGTTATGCTGTTGGCGATATTCGGTGCAACATCGACTCCGAACAAAGAGATGCTAATTGGTCGACCCCAAACATGCCGGCGGGAAGTCAGCAGGATCCACCACACGTCACGCTGTCAAATCCAGGCAAGCTTGCTCATTCTTGTAGTAGTGCGTTCCACACCATGGTTACATCAAAAGATGTACGCGGCAGGACTTGGTGTCTTGGGACATCGGCCTCCCAGCTTAAATAAACCCTGCCTATCGGCCTTTATAGAGATAGGGTGTGGCTTCCCGATTATCTGGACCTAGAAGCGCTTGCCGCTTTAAATAGCCATGCTGCCCTGAAAGGCCGGATTCACGCCAAGGTGCTTGCACTCTCGCCATTTTTGCACCATTTCGCAGCAGAGAACATCGTCGCAATGAAGTCCAAATTTCAGATCTTCACCCCCCCTGCGGCGTCACGCCGCCTCAACAACCCTGGGTCAATCATGAGGTATAACGTGAGTTCCCCCCGTCTCGTCAACAAGGATGGATGCCGATGCCAAGACAGGTCATACGTGACAACTTCGATCTCTACACCTGGCTCGCTTTTGGATGTGTCCTCCAGGCTCTCATATCTTTCGCACTGCCGCCGCGCTACGCCTTGCTTCCAGTTGCCGCTTATCTTTCACATCGTCTTCTCTATACCATCTTGGCCTGTTTGGGTCTCGCGCGATACGCTCAGATGGACCATGTGTTGCCGGGGAAGTACACAGCCCAGATCCCAGGAAGAGATGGGACTCCTGCACAAAGCCCATCGGAGCACGATATCGCTATCCTCATCTTAGCGGCACGATCGAATCAGTGGGTATTGCCCATCTGCGCCACAGGGCAGTTGGTTGCTAACATTTAGTTCCTACAGCCCACTTGGCTTTTTGGGACCAGGATTCGCCACGATCCAACAATATCTCGTCAAAATGCTCTCTGAGCTGACCAGCGGCGGGGAGGAACATGGCTGTACGTGACTCTCCAGTCTGATCAAAGTCCCAACAAACTCACCATACAACAACAGTCCTTGGCGTCAGTGGGTGGACAGCTGCAACCGAGTTGCGTTCGAACAACCAAGTCATGATCATCTGTTACTTTCGAAGTATTCGTGACCTACACGACTTTGCCCATGGCCCAACACACCGCAAAGCATGGGACTGGTGGAATAGCATCACCAAGACCCACCCCTACCTGAGCATCATGCACGAAATGTATCATTCGCCCAAAGGGCATTGGGAGAATATTTTTATCAACAATCATCCAACCGGGATCGGTAAGTCTATTGCTTAGGTACTCTCTTTGACAACCAGTGCTAACCAGATGCTACCAGCCAATACCATTGCAAGAATACAAGTGGATGGACAAAAGTTACGACCTCTCTATGAGGGCAACCGGGGCGTATTCCGAACGCAGTTTGGTCGCTTGGGAGAGGGAGACGGCGCCGAGAACGAGAACCTTGGGGAACCATACTGAACCAGTCATGTGTAGAGAAGAGCAGTTTCTGTCGAAAAGATGCCAACGACCCATCATGACTCGCGTTTTCCAGCTTCATCCACACAGCTCACTAGTAGGTCCGCTGGCTCAATGGCAGAGCGTCTGACTACGAATCAGGAGGTTCCAGGTTCGACCCCTGGGTGGATCGAGATAATTTCTTTTTGTTGAAGTAATGGCCTGAAACTAGACTGTCGGTTGGTTCTGTTCTGGTTGTTGATCGACTCTTGGCGCATGCAGGCTCGCCATGACATCTCAGTGGAGGGGGGGGTGCTAAAGGATAATTCGGTTGGATGTCTTGGCTCCTTTGTTTTGTTTGTTCTCCTCTCTTGGATATCTTTTTGTTTCCAATACTTGAGGGAACAATTCCAACTCCTCATAGTTTGACGTGCCGTAACATCGGAACCAATTGACCAGTTACATCGCGTGTCGTAGCTGACACGAACACGCGGATCCTGACGAATCCTCCATCCATGCATATAAACTTTGTGACATCTCAGCTTTATCCCACCACTTCCAGGCGACCTTCTACGCCAACAACAGAAATAGCCCAGCATCAATTGAACATATTGCATCGCTCAAAGAACTCCACGCCAGTAACAGCCAAGGCAATCAGACAAACACTAGCATCTACAACAATTCATAAAACAGCAAGACAACATGAACGCGAACATATCACCCCCCTTCTCCCCCTGGCATATCCCCCCCTTATTCGTCGCTACGGCCACCACACTTGGCGGACTAATCCCCTTTTTCAACCCCGCGCTTGCGATTCGTGATTTCGGACTCCCTCCCCGATTTGAGACTTCACGAGAGGCGCACGCCGTGATGATTCTCAGTTCCGCACGAATCTCCGTTATCGGAACCATAATCTTTTCGTTATACTTCAGGGGTAGGCTACAAGAGGTGGATACCGTCATGGCGTTACTTGGTTTCTATATCGGCGCGGTAGATGCATTCGTTTGTTACCGAGAAGGAATGCCGGGGAAGGCGTTGTTTAGAGGGGTTTCTGGAGCTGTCATTGGCGTTTGGGGAGCGCTGGGTCTGACGGGGCTGCATGGGGGTGGAGTGGAGATTTGACATCACATGTCTATTGCACAAGAATAAGTCACGCTGTATTTCTCTTCTCAGGCAGTCGAAATGTCACGGAGTTACGAAACGCCTATCCCAGTCCGGCTATCTGGGTAATAACTCCCAGTCCAGTCCCCCAGATATACCTAGCAAATGTGTTCACAGTTATCAGGCCGTGGCCAGGGGCTCTTGTTAAATCTAGCAGTTGCTTCCAAGTTCCATGTCAACGCCTAGCACGAAAAGCCGTATTGAGACACGCTCCGGGGTTTAGAATCCTCTTTCAAGTGTCAAAGGTAATGATAGCGACGATGTGTATTCAAGAATTACAAGATGCCCCACGAGGATACCTAGGCAAATGGTTCCCGGTTCGCCTACCAAAACCCAACGTTTCTTTTCTTCACGCTCCGCATTAGCTCCTGCATGTCTTTCCTGAGCATCCCCTTGTTATTCGTGAGCACGGTATCAATATACTTGGGACTCGCCCAGTTCTCAAGAAGACCCTTGATATTAAAAGTCTCCTCCATCTTGTTCACAAATTCCGTGAGCTGCCCCTCCGAGCCAGAGGCGAGTTTGCCGTCTTGGAGCCAGACGATTAAGGTCAAGAAGAGCCAGGTGTTATGGTATATTGAAGCAACTTTGTTGGCTTGTTTTTGCACTAGATAGATACCCGACGTCAAAGCCCATGGGTTAGCGGCAATTCCTAGTTCACATCAGGACTTGATAAGGAGTTGGATGCGTACCTTGAGCTGAGTCGTCCACATCACACCACCTGACATATGCCTTAGATCCGCACACGACAACACCAACTAAACCGCCGCACAACACGCAAGCGGGTATCGTACTACCGGGGATGAGCAAGGACGCGGCTATAGCAACCACTGATACCGCTGTCCCAGCCAGCCAAAAGGTCCTGGCACGCTGATGCTCCCTCTTCTCGGTATCAGCTAGGTCACACAGACAGTTAGATTGCTGGAGACAGTTCTCAAGGCTGGCAATAGCCTCGTGGATGCCAGAAGACACAGTTTTGCCTTCCCGAGCCATGGTATCTGTCAAGATCAGCACGGTTGACGATTAGCTGAAGATTCCTCGCATTGGTCTCGGGAGTTCAAGGCGACATACCCAACAAGGCCTGGAATTTTTGGTTCATTATACCCCAGGTGCGCTCAAGGTTTTGGCTTGTCTTGTTGATCGCCTCGTGGAGCTCTGTCTCGCCCAGCCCCTCGGCTTCGCAATAGCCCTAAACATCACAAGGGCAAGAAATCAGCATTGCCCAATGTGCGCATAGATTTATGAGAAACTGCGGGCGGTGTTCCATGTGCACATACGGCTCTTCTTAGCCACGCCTCGACCGTAGCCGCACCGTTGATGATGTTGAGAACAGCCTCCAGCCTTTCTTCGTCAAGCGGAATACCAGTTTTGTCGCGAAATGTTTCCGCTGCTCGATTCCTAGCAGTTCGTGGGGGGATGAGAGACGCAAGTTGACCAAGGGATTGGACGCAGTCGCAAATGGTAACCGCGGCTTTGGTGCTACGAGCGAGGTGAAGGTCAGCAATAGCTTGCCCATCATTGGGCTTTGTGTCGTGTAGGATTGGATCTTACGGTCCCATGAACCATTTTGAGGTATCCTTGGTGTAAAGACTGAACCCTTCCCTGGATGTCTCCACAAACTGCGGAGCCACGTTAGAGTACCTAGCCATGGAAAACACGAAGCATCGGAGAAATCCTTGATGGGCATCCACGTCGTCATCGGGGCCCAGAAAGGGCCGAAAGAGAACGTCGTCATTGCCACTCATGGCTTCGAACGATAGGACATCATCCGGGCGGAAAAATCGATCGCAAAGTGCCCGAATTTCGGCTTCGGGCCTCCATTGAGTTGTGTCGAAGCATGTGTATCGTAGGACCACCTGTACACATGGGAATGAGAGTCGGTCTCGTTGGACCAAATGATGAAAACAAGAGCCAGAGACATGATCAAGAAGGCACAAACATTGGTGGGCATTTTCTTCTCAGGGGTCGGGTAGCGGGGTTCAGCCACCCAGTGCCCACCTTCAACCCTGCCAAAGGCCTCCAGTATGCCTGGAAGAACCCGTTTATTGATATTGTAGATTGCTTCCGCATCTTCGACATCGCGCAAACCCGGATGCAGCACCTGCAACCGGAGCGCAAGAGAGTGACGATGCATATTGTCGATGAAGCAAAGAATCAAGTTGAGTCGACTCGGGAATGGGGATTGAGAGACAGTCTACATGCAGCCTTGGAGCTCTGAGGGCGGACGCGGGTGTCCTCATAAACCGGATGGTGCCCCCTCAACCATGTCGGCCCGGAAAGTTCCAAGTCCAATAAGAAGCCTGAGCGTGTCAGGCAACCTAAACATTGCGTCTTCTGCATTTCCCACTGGCTAAGGAAAAGGCTAAGGAAAACAAGGCAACTGCGACTGACCGAGACTGTAGGCCTCATGCTCTGGAAGAGTGCAGAGCCTATCATCGGGCCCGTGCACAGACGTTTCCACGTGACAAGTACGTCGCGAGGTGTTTGCAGTTTCGATTGCTGCAGGTTTCCCAACTCCTCTATCGTGCACGTTTTCAGGACGGCTTTAAATGGTAGGAGCCGCCCCATGTATTCTTCTTCGATGAATGAGAAATCTGTTGCTAGAGCCGGGGACGAGCGTCTTTTCACCGGAGCAGCGAAATCTGGGCGGCATGTGCCGGCGCGGGCCGACTGGGACCTCGAACTCCAAATCTCGACGCGCCGACGGAACGCAAAAGATTACCTTGAGGCATACCTTGTCGCGAAAGCTGTGCACGACGAAGCTGACAAGTAATACCGTCCAATTCCCTAGGCGCGCGACACCCGGTTTCCTGATTAGCTTACCGTTATCAGGCACTTGCTTACCCCATCGTCCGGGGATGTCGCAGACACGAATCTGAGTAGGTGAAATCTTGCTCATCACTAAGTTCGAACAAATGCTGATACGTCTTTTCAAAGATCTCGGAACTGCAGTCCCGAATAAGACCCAGATCGCCCTCATTGCCTCACATGATCAACTTCAAATGCAACTGGTGCCGCTCTGCAACCTCCTCCAACATACCCTCGCTCTGGCACGGAAACGGGCTCTCCGCTTCGCCACCTACTTTTTCTCAACGTATTGCTCTCTCTTTTTTTCTTGGAACCCGTCGCTGAGAGTCGGTTCTGTTCTAACGCTCCGTGTCAACAGACTCTTGGTAAGGTGGAGCTATCCGTGGCTATGGCCAGCTGTCTACCGCAACCGAAACACAACCTCGATTCTTTCCGGTTGTCTTGCCGTGAGCAGCGCATATGCAGCGTATAGAGCCTCGATGTGGTACCTTGTTCTTCTCAAATCACGAGAAGCAGAGCTGGTGAAGCGCCAGCTTGATGCTGGACAACTTGAACGGCAGGGTGAGACACGATTTGATGGCCGTGGCTGGGAGTGGGCGGAATCATATGCAGGGAGCCTGCAAGATGTGGCATACTACCGGTAAGGGATTGAGTGTCGTTGCCGGACTTGACTGGGTGCTTCTAACGATTGGAGTGGGAGTTGTATGATATGCTGGCGGGTGCGACGTATAGTGGGTTGATCTTTATGTTAAAAGAATGAGTTCTCCGGATAGGCTGATGCTATGACGGCGGTGAGTTTGACAGATATCTTGGAGAATTGGCAGTGATGGACGGCTGGCGGTGCGATGAGAGGATGGGGGGCTTCAGATGTCGATTCAAAGATTGTATGTACATAAGGTACTTCGTCAATCGTACGGAATATTGATATGCCAGACAGGGGCTTCGGCTTCTCTCGTTAATATGTGCGGGGACCTCCCACCGTTACGGAGGTTAGTCTGTCTCTAGGCAAGGAAGGTAGACGTCTTACCCATATCTCGAAAGCCGGTGCGTTTGTCTTGTCCATTTGGCATTCGCAAACGCTAACAATTACCTTAAAGCTAGGTACTCCAGCTTCCCTTTCTAAATCGGGGTAGGTTTGGACAGCGCCTCCTGCATGCAAGGGAGTGGCCTTGGCTTGGCTCCAGGTCTTGTGGCTGTGAAAATGCCCAACCGAGAGCCTTGCGGAATGCTTCCAGAAAACCTCAGGTTTACCCCCTCCACTCGATCCCGACAATAAGCTCCCACAAGCCGCCGCTGTCATCGTCCGTTTTCGCTGCCTTCAATGGCGGACCCCTTGAGCATTGCCGCTTCGGTGGTTGGGCTGGTCAGCGTTGCGGGGAAAATCAGCGCAGCCCTCACCGGCTTTGTCCTTGGCGTGGCCGATGTGCCCGAATCTGCACGAGCAGCGTTGGCAGCAGTCGACGCCATGCGGCTCACCCTCGCATCCGTCAGACAGCTGATGACCAAACTGTCGGAGATGCCCAGGCAAAGGAAGGAGATGATTCATGTCACTCATCTTGTCGTTCTCTTTCGCGAGGCCATTCTATCGCTCTCCGAACTCGAAGCCATCATCTGCCCCGCCAGCGCCAGCGCCAGCGTGGGAGAGACGACCGGGACCTGGGATGCCGTCAAATGGCTCCTGCAGGAGAAGCGCATAACCGCCGCAGTGCAACGGCTGGACTCGCACAGGACGTCGCTGTCTGCCGTGTTGAACATCCTGCAGTGGTAAGACGATGCAAACCCACATGCACTAGTAGTCTGCACTATTGAACTAACGTCAAGCCTGTCAGTCAATCCCAGATTGAGGCGCAAGAGTCTCTGAGTAACCTCCAGAAGACGGTACAAGAGTTGGTGGATAGGAACGAAAATCTGCTGCGCCGACTTGAACAGTATCACTGTTCCCATGTCGAGAATGCCTCGGTCCGATTCTTCGACGATGGCGAGTCGGTATTCCGTAGACAGGAGCCACCGGCTGAAATCCCCGGTTCCAGCAGCAACGCGGGCGCTCTTGCGTCCTCTGAGGACCCGGGCTCTCCTCAAGACACTGTGTCACCAAGAGAGTTTGAGATCACCCTGGGCCAGACGCGTGTGTACGCTCGGGTTCAGTCAAACGAATGCGACATGTCCTTTACGAGCTCAGCGATGCAAACTAATGCATGGAGCATGCTCTCCGGTCTGAGTTTGAACGACATATCAATCATCTCTGTTCTTGCGCTTCCCATATCGCTTGAGGAAGTCGAGAGTTTCGGCAGTCAAGTGACATTTGCGAGAATCATCTCTGGCGCACAAGAACCAGAGCCGTCGTCAAATGGGCAAGTTTCGCAGCTCCTCCCATCACCTTCAGCCCTGCATGAGGTTTTACTACCTCCGATTGCCGGGGAAGAAACATCTGGACAGCAGACTCAGGATGAGACGACACCCAGCAGCAGGCTCCCGGTTTTAACTTCGCCTATCCAATCACAGCTTCGCGTCCACAAGGATCCTCGCGTTGTCAAGCCACGCTCCGCTGGCAAACTAGAACTCTATAAACTAGTGATTCTAGGGGATGGTGGTACTGGAAAAACAGAGTTGGCAATCCAGGTACGTACTTGTAATCCCAGATGCCTTGGTTACAGGTATCAATGCCGTTCACACTGCCTAATATCTGGGCTGACAATTTGACGATTCAGCTCTGCTTGAATCATTTTGTCTCATCCTACGACCCAACCATCGAAGACTCGTATCGAAAGCAAGCTGTGATTGATGGGTATCCCTGCATGCTCGAGATCCTCGATACAGCTGGTCAGGAGGAGTACACAGCTCTCCGGGACCAATGGATCCACGACGGCGAAGGATTTGTCATTGTCTATTCCATCACTAGCCGTTCCAGCTTCATGAGAGTCAAACGATATCACGACCAAGTTCAACGGGTCAAGGAAACCGCCTCGTACACCACCGGCCTCGCGGTTCCCATCATGTTGGTTGGCAACAACAGCGATCGCGTTACGGACCGGGAGGTATCTACACAACAAGGCTACAAATTAGCGATAGAAATGGGTTGTGAGTTTGTCGAGGCTTCGGCAAGAAACTACATTAATGTCGAGAAGGCATTTTACGATGTAGTGAGGATCCTTCGCCGACAGCGATGGGATCAACAACGGCTGCTTCGCCCCAGACCACTCCCTCCTCCCAAGAAAAGGTGGAGAACACCGTTTTGAGGAGCGACAAGCTTACATGTAACGACCTGACCTGACCAGTTATACAACGAGAACAGAAGACCTGAGCTAAAAATCCGGGGGGTGGGAAGAAGAGCTTTTGCTGATCTCTAGATATCGTCGGACATCCTATGCAGCGATTCAGCGTTAGGTTGGCACAGTCAACCAACCCGGTTGGCGCTGCTGGGTTTGGCTTTGTCTTGAGCAGGAAGTTGGTTCATCTGGAAACAAGAGCAGCCTGCCAGTAAAATTGAGAAAAACATATACCAATAATAGCGAAGGAATCTTGAACCGGTAGTCACTTTTTGCCAAAGGTAATGCGACTAATCATTCCATAGCTCACACCAGTCTGTGTACCTTCATTTTGGCTTGCAGCTTGGGGAGACACTGTCATGAATGGAATTAAAAAAAAAATTACCTGGAGCCGAGAAAAAAGCACTAGTCTACCACGGATCCCAACAATTATTCCCCATGCTGTCACATATGCCTCCTAAAAGCCGAGGTTTTGCAATGATGTCGCCTCGAAAGTTGGAAACACATCTCTACCAGACCCACTAGAACTAGCGATCCGTATTTTTATTTCTTCCGTCGACTTGAATACCTTAATCTTAACTACCGAACGGAAACGCACCTATACGAACATGAAAACATCCAAATCTGTCTTTCTGTTGCCGCCCGGTTTCGTTTCGAGTTGAGCCAGAGCCAGAGCCAGCAAGCCAGCCTCCAAATTCAGGACCGACCCAGAAAAGCCACTCACGGGCCCGCGGCAGGTCACCGGCAGGTCACTGGGGGGGCCACCTGGGGGGCGCAGCTCCTGATATTTATTGTATTCGTAACCGGGGGACAATCCCGAAGCTGACTTGCTGGACTGGAAGGCTGCAGTGGCAGTGGCATTATTCATGCCAATGAACTGCACATGCACGTTGCCGGGTCGAGTTTCCCGACCCGGTTCGAAGTAAGGCATGCAGGTAAAGGCGGGCAGGTAGGTAAGGGACGGACGGGCTGATTCGTCGAGCGGGTTTGTGTGTGCTTCGCGTGGTGAAACAAATACGCCTAGACTACCTAGGGTAGCCAGCCCTTCCATGGCCTTTTTGGGGGGATCGGCAGGGCAGGGCAGGGCAGGGCAGCTGGAGTGGCCGTGTCGGACGGTCGCCTGCATACCTTACCATCATTCGATGGAATGCGTGCGTGGCCAGTCCAGCCAGTCCAGCCGCGGGGGTTGCACAATGACCTCACCGAGGGATGGGAGAAAACAAGCATTGTGTCCAGTCGCCTGAATGGGCCATTCCATTGGCATTCAGGGGGCGGCCTGGGCGCAGCAGCGTGACCTGCATGGGTGACTAAGTGCCGCTTTTATCGTGTGAGTGGTCTGTCTTCTTTTGATGGAAGGAGGGTGAGGGGAAGGGGAGGAGGGGGCAAGACAGCACGTAATTGGATTGTATTGGTCGCTGGGTCATGGGCCCACCCACCCGAGGGGCAAGAGGGGTTCGTTCCATCGGACCATTGAGCGGTCGCACTGCAGCAATAACTCGATTTTCACCCCTGCGGGCTGCGTCTCAGCCGCGCAGGCTCAGGCCAAGTTTTCCGATGGAAACGGGAAGGAGGGAGGGTGACATCTTGGGCAAAAGAATGCATTGTTGCCATGTTGGCCAAACGTTTATAAGTCAACGGGAACCGATGGACACGAGTCCTCTTGTTTTTTAAAAAAGAAAAAGAGAAAGGTCGCATTCGTTTTTTTTTTTCTCCCGCTGTCCATTTTTTTTTTTCTCCGAGACAAGACAAGACTTTCTACGCAGCCGTTGTTGTTGTTGTGGTCACTCGTTTTGTATTCCGACACAAGTCTTGCTCCACACTCGTTCATTTGACTTCCATCTTAGGCAGTCAAAATGCGTCTCTCACTCTTCTTCGTCGCCACCACGACACTCAGTTGCGTCCATGCCTCAAGCAACATGCTGACCCCCTACGGGGCCATCAACAAGCGCCAAGCCTTCAACCCCGACGAGACCACCGGCACGGGCAACACGTGCGTTGAAGCCTTTGGCCCCGGCTACGTCGAATGCGTACCTGCTTCGGCGACCAAACCCCGTTTATGCATCAACCCTGAACTCGGCGAGAAGTGCTGTGATGAAAAGTGTAGGTTCCTACCTCCCTCTCTCTCTCTCTCTATCGCAACAAGACATGACACTGACATTCCATCTTTATTCAGGGGGCTGTCCCGGCAAATCCTTCTGTCTAGTCCAAGACCTATGCTGTCCAGACGTACGTATTCCCTTCCCTTCCTTTCCCCGGAGTCTAGTGCAGGGCAACATTCAATGTTGAGGGAAAATGTAGAACTAACGGATCCAAAAGGGATTGGATGCCAAAACCTGTGCTGCTCAAAACGACGTGACCCTGCCTCCGGACTTCACAACACCAGCCGGATCTGGCCCAACAGGAGCCGGAGCGGGATCAAGACCTACACCAAAGCCTTCGGTGAAACCCAGCAGCTACAGCGACGATGACACACCAACATCGGCTACGGCGTCGCGTGGGTTCGGTGGTGGTTACGGGAAAGGAAATGGTACCCGCACTGCTAAACCGCCTATTCAGACCGCGGGAGCGGGACAACATCGAGGGGTGGATGTTGCGGCGGCCATGCTGGGGTTGGCGGCGGCGGCTGCTTTGGTTCTGTAGACTCCAGTCGATCGGTGACCTTTGCGCGCTTTCTTTGTTCTGTTCTGGTTGGGTTGGGCGTTCAAAGGCTTTTGTTATCAAAGGGCAAGGATTCGGCATGCTACCTTACCTAGCATACATCTATCTATCTTGGGTGAATGTTACCTTACCTAGCATACATCTATCTATTTATCTTGGGTGATTAAGGGCTCCCACGGCTGTACTACCTAGCTGTCAAAGACTATCATCAATCTTTCACAGGTTGGATTGTGAGATAAGGTACCTTATATTGGTTCATAAGGTCATTGCTTTTCCAATCATTTTCATTCCTAGATTCCTAAGTAAATATCCAAATACCCCAAAATCCTAGCTAAGAAATATGTGGCACATATTGTGACCATACTAGAACCTCAAAAACCGAGGCGGGAAGATGTGCGAGACTGATGAAACACTCAACAACAAGATAAACCCGCGCAACACAATAAAGCACCACGGCTGCAACAACTACGACATCGTAAATCGCCCTAACCAGAAGACCAACCCAGAGCACCGGAATTACCAAGATATTTACCGCCCAGTCTTCCCAGGGGTCGGGAAGCCAAAGTATTAACCAGATTACTGGATACAACACGACTAAAGGAAAGCCTCCCGTTTTGTGACGCCAGTCGGAAAAATCTACCCAGAATCGCGGCGATAGATTCCAAACGTAAAATAGCAAGACCAGAGCAAATGTTAGCATAATGGCGATACTTGACAGTCGCCAGAGGAGGGCCTCAGTTTTGGTGGTGAAGGGGGCATTCCACGCGAGACAGTGCAGCCCGCCATAAATAAGCCCCGTAACTGCCAGACCGACGTAGAGTGCCATACCGTTCCAGACTCCTTCGAGTCTTGGGAAGTTTCTAACGCGGTCCGATAGACCCCCCGCAAGGTTTTTGACATCGACCTTGGCAGGGGGTCTTGCAAAAATCGCCTCCCAGCGGCGAATGTCAACCTCAGGGATGTCGACTGTAATGGTATCTCTCGCGGGGGTTATTCGAGAATACGTCTCATCTAAGAAAAGGTCGTGGTAGAATACACCTCGGCATTCGTCGGACTCGGACAGAAGGAGAGTAATCCGTCGAAAGCCGCTGCTGCATTTCTCTTCACCGTTGATAACTGCGCAAAGGCAGTTCGGTATCCGCGTCTGCAAACTACATAACGAAAGTCAGACCGATAAAGCTATATCTTCGGCAAAGCAACCTACTAGGATGTACGTCGCGGCCCTTCCGTGCGCAATACCCGACCATCGGGGGATGCCACAGCCATCTCCCTGCCTAGGCCGACAATCCACCTCCTAGATTCAGACGAGACGACCAGAAAGAATTGCCGATAGAGACCCCTGCTATACCGTCCAGGATCAGAAGACTGATCAATGTAAATGTCACCCCACGATGGCTCTTGCACCCTCCGCCACATTATACCTTTTCGCCCCTTGAGGGGCCTCTGCAGTGGCCGTGACTCCGCGTCGGGAATATCGAAGCGCTCCTGCCAAATGTCCATTCACTCTCCTCACTGTCGAGGGCAGAAAGTGCGCAAAGTACAGCGGCAACCCGAATTTCTTCGTCAGATTGAAGGACTATTTGCTCCGGCTCCTTCGTATCGAGAGGTTTGTTCTACCATAAACAATAAATTAAGAGTGCGCAAAGCGCGTGTCCAAGTGTGTTGAGCTCCAGGAGGCTGATTCCGATACGCTGTGCCAAACGGCCGAAGCATTGAGCACAAAACCAGGCAGCTACAAACTCTGTCAGCAACAGCAATAAATCACACACTGCATCTACTGCATAGTCCTTACACTAGAAACAGACAAGAGCTTTTGCAATAGCATCTCCTTTGCTCTTGTCCTCAATCCGCTCCCGAGATTGGTCGGGAATGAGTTGTGGAAATTTCTTTGCCAAGATCTTAAATCCCTTTGCCGTTAACCTGAGCCCCTGACGTGGCTCCCCAAGCACTCTCGTCCTGGGGAGAATATCTCGAGTTTCAGGTTCAATAACAATCTCGTATCCCCCCATTAGAACGAAATAGCTGTGTACGATGGTCCATTGATGTCTCCGCGAAGTATTAGCATCCGGTGGATTCTGTGCGGAAGTGTTAGTGATGGTTGGCTCAGGTGAGCGCGATGAACATACCTCGGGATCGTCATTGGGGCTTGGACTCGTGTTGGACGGCAAAACCTTCTTCACCTTCTCCGTGAGAGTTTTGGCGTTTCGATACTGTTGGTAGGCAGCGAACGCAACCTGTCGCTGATTGTCAATCAAAGCAGAAAGAAGGTCGGTCATGGTATTGGTAATATTACATACGAGTTCGGGCGCAAAGAATCCAAGAAGAGTCCAGCTGACTTTACGAAGAAACTGGCCAGGCCAGCAAAACAAGCACCAAGGCCAACGCTGACGAGCTTTTTGCCAACTAGAAAGAGCGCGAATGAAGTCCCATGGTGCTTCATTGCGCGCTGGGACGTTCAGGTGAATCGCTAACCATATACAGAGGCCAAGCGTGATAAGACAAGTTGACAAGATGCTGAATGTCCCCCGGAATGTTGGCTGTGGCTGTCATGGTGAAGTGTGATTGACAGACGAGCCGGTACCGAATATAGTATCCATGAGCCGGGGTTGGCGGCGACAGTTGAAGAAGCGCTGTCGAAGAGGAAGAACGATGCGAAAGTGAGAAAATGAAGTTAGTGCCGACCGAAGGCTGATGGTGTCGGGCGACTTCCGACCACGTCACGAGCTGCAGGAGACACGTTCAAAAGTAATGGGCGACCTCAGACACAGCCAGCGCCACCATATGCAGCCCTCGACCAATCCAGTTGCCAGACCAGACATTAGGGTTTGCTGCACCCCCAGCGCGGAGTCCAGCCTGGTCGTCAACAACGTGGAGGATTGATGCCTGTGACAGACACGGAAACATGAAAACAATGATCCTGAGGAAGTAATTCTAACGGGAGATTGTGGTTGCCATGTTGGGGACTCGGGAGCGATCACGGGCGCGAATGCATATTTTGATAATGTTGATAAATCAGAATATTGACGCTGAAAAGTGGCAAATAACAAGTGGAAAAAATGGTTCTGGGGCTCAAGGAAGATGGTAGAGGTAGACAAATGCAAGTAAAAAAAGAAAGAGGTTCAAAAAAATGGTGAATCCGGAGGGATCGAACGGGTTGCAAGCACCGACTCGAAAGTAAGGAACCGTAGAACTACTCACTTGGCCATTGAAGGCGGGCCCCAGCCTAATGTACCAAGCTATTCGGACTGACCCCGGGATTCAATGTGGACTTTGTTAACCTCCCCTATATAGTGCTGCCTGGGGGTGATGTCATCCGAGGTTGGGCGTGGTGAAAGAGGAAGGCACGCATCCAAGCTGTCGAACAGCTGCAGGTGGCACCTGCCTTCCCCGGCAACACACCACTCGCAACACAGTCAGTCTGGTATTGTCCAGGGGCTTCTTCGCCGGTCATGGTCAAAACTCCCCGAGGAGGTATTCGGTATAATGCCTAGGACAAATACAATCTGGACGGCACACTAACTCGACAGCAGAATGGAACATGAACCCAACAGCCATCACACCTCACCACAACCTCTTCCACCGAATCTTCATCTCCCGATCCGGCGGCATGGCAATCGCTCCACTGTATTTTGGGTCGTCGCAAGGCGGCTCCTCTGTGCGTTTCCCTTCAAACGACGCCCACTCAACAAACTCGATATCGAACCGCGCCACCAACAGCGCCAGCGTCATGAACACCTCCTGCTTGGCCACAAATCGCCCAGGGCAGATTCCTGCGCCACCGCCTACACCTGTTAACACGCTGACATGGACAGATTGAAGCAGGGATGGAACTCACCAAACGGAATAAACGACCCCGGCTTCCCTGTAACCAGAAACTCCGGCGCTATAGTCTCGGCCTTCTCGTCCTTTTCCTTGACGTTGCCGCCACGGACGGTGTTCTTGATGTGGCGATGTGCCCAGAACTCGGACGCCGGGTGCCCTTCGCTGCCCCAGGTGGCTTCATCGTGATGCGCGCGACGCGTCACAACCTGGACCAAGCTACCACGAGGGACATGGTAGCCGTCAACAAAGATTCCCTCAGGCTTGTTCACCTCACGGACGAGATTTAGTGAGAGGTGTAGGCGGAGCGTCTCGACGAGGATGGACTGAAGCAAGGGGAGGGAAAGCAGTTTCTGCGTGTTGAGCACCCGCTCGCCCGTTGCGGGATCAACCGTGAACGCTGTCATTACCTCGCGCCGGACTTCAGCAAATAAGTTGGGGTCGCGGACAATTTCGTAAAGCGCCCATGTCGTGATGGGAACAATGTTGGAGATTAGACTGTGCACGTCAGATATGTTCACCACAAACAGTAACGACAAAAACAACAGAAGGAACAGAGGAACATACGCAAAAATCACAAACGACATCCACCCCCTCGTCGACCGCATGGTAAACCCACTGTCCAAAAACCACTTGACCATCTCCCTCGAGAACCTCGACCCAAAGTGCTCCTCCCAATCCGCCTCGGCATCAGGACCATTCCAATCAAACTTTTCCCACGCCTCATCCAAATACCTCCCAATCGCCCCATTGAACCGATCTCGCACCTGATACGGCCTTGCATCCCACCACCTCGGCGGACCGCACAACAGGTAAAACGCAATCTCATCAAACTCCCACGACAGCTCCGCAAACCCGGGATTCAGCTCCAGGATTCTCGGCCCACACATGGCCACCAGCGCACTCTCCGTCATATCCTGCTTGAGAAACCCAAACAGACCCACGCCTTCCACCCACTGACCTTCCGGTTGCAAAGTCAACCTCTCAGCGAGCACATCCCGAAACCTATCCGCCATTCTCGCACTATAATGTGCCCTCGTCATGAAATCTTCATAAACCCTGTGCAACCCATACCAATACCTCCCTCCCCCTTCTGACATCCACGGCGCGCGCTTCTTGAGGCGACCTGTCCTATCGCCGGCAAACTTAGCAATGTCCTCAGGCGACATGTCCAGCGGTTTGAGAATCAGCGCGATGAACGCCTCGGAACCGAATTCGTTGGTCACGCGCAGCATGGGCTGGATGTTTTGCGGACCTTGCACCATGTATACCTTTTTATGACCGAGACGAAAGGTGACGACATCGTTGTGCTCGAGATAGATAGCGGCTTTGCGAAGAAAGCGAGGTAAGTCGCGGAGGTAGAGATACGTGTTGGAAATGCAGGGGATGGTGTCGGGAATCGCGGGAGGTTGCTTCTTCTTTCCGTTCTTCCCCCATGATGATGATAAAGATGATGAGGAGGAAGAGAAGAGGAGACGGAAAAGAATTACAAGAATAACAAAAAATACAAGAGCTCCAATCGCGGTGGTGATGCTGGTGGGTTGGCGGAGATATGGTGCCACGGCCGTCAGAAGTGACGATGCCGCCGCCATTTTGGGGGGGACGGGATCGGATCCGATCCAAACACAGAATTGCGCTGCAGGAAGTACCGTGCGAAAACCACAATCTAGCGAACTGTATTCTAGGCAGGTAGGTGTTTCTTTTGACGTCCGTGTAACATGAATGGCTGGTTGGTGTGGATGGATGGAAAGTGAGACAAGGGGAAGGAAGAAAAAAAGAAAAAGAGTTTCCCAACCGGACGGGACGGACGGGTTCAATGAACTATTTTTAACATGAAAATGGGAATGCTTCTCTTTGGCAGGATGAACCGGTTCACGTTTTTATTCTCCCTTCTTTCTTTTTTTTTACCCCGCCTTCATGCCTATCACGGACATGGGCATGGACATGGAAACCAGACTGCAAAGTACAGAATGCAGACCACCACCCGACACTAACATGGACCACATGCACCCAGCATGTGCGTGAGTGTGTGTGAGTGTGTGTTGGGTGGGCTGGACCGGCCGGTGGGTGGCTGATGTGACTCCCCCAGGGTCTCTTTTTTTGCGTCCTGCCCTGAGTTGCCTTGCTTCCTGCTGCAATTGGGAACAAGTGAACCAAGGGACCGGGTCCTCCGTGCCTCTTCCCCGCCCCACCGCTGTCCAGACCATGTGGAATCCCGCCACTCCTGGTGATGAAAGTAAAAAAAAACGTATGATTTCTTTTCCTCCCTGCATACGGATGGGATGTCTTGTCTGTCATCAATTCTCATCCGATACTTCGTACATACATGTTGTACCGTCGGAAACCCGACAGGAAAAAAACAGCAGAGAGACAAAGCCTAGCTGGACCGACGGATACCGACCGTGGATGTTTCGCCAAGACCCCTTCCCCCCAAAGTCCGCAGTCATCGGTCAAGTGTGTCCCGGAGTGTCCCAGATGACATGACAGGCCTGGGACGGGACAGGGCCGACACCAGACGACAGACCAGGCCCGACACGGCAGACGGGCTTGCTTACCTGGGGGGACAGAGAAGGGCTGATTGGCGCTTTTGGCAGGCAAAGCAGGCAAATCAAAAGCAGTGGGCACCGAAAACGGTGTAGTGTAAAAGCTCAAGCTTTTTTTCCCAGCACCCAGCACCCAGTACCCTGCGCTTGCTGACGAGGGGGGGGGGAAAAAAGGCGCCAGGTGTCATTATTGTTTTTTGGGAGGGGGTTCATCCAATCGTGATTCGTAGAGTGCTTGTTCCAAAACTTGACTCGAGAGGCGTGTTTCCACTTGGAGGTGTGGAAATACGTCAAGTCACATATCAAATTCATGCAATAGCTATCACCGTCTCAAACTGCCGTTTAGGTAGGGTACGAAGACGATACACATGCCTACAATAGGGAGGTATTTCGTAAAACTTTGTCACGTGAGATGCAGATTCATGACCCCCATCACTTTCGCAGAAATTCACATTGCCGTTTCTGGCCCGACCAGGGAGGTTCCAGCTCTTGGCGAGGGGTGATGAACACTGGGCAGGCAAAGCTTGCGAGACCCAATGAAAAAAAAAAGTGTGTGCATTTGGTAGTGATTGACGAGGAAATGGTCAACAGTGTATGCATTTGGAGCCTGTTTTCGTTATTAATCAGGTAGTTATTGACGACGCGGAAATAGTCGGCATCACTCGG
>Ga0247765_1000144_pt1 | contig 56716 bp, 68 predicted proteins | sample UWRJL106311C6_FD_179949 | JGI IMG/M metagenome (GOLD analysis project Ga0247765, IMG submission 179949) | Plant litter microbial communities from Arlington Agricultural Research Station in Wisconsin, United States - UWRJ-L106-311C-6 | ecosystem: Environmental > Terrestrial > Plant litter >... | reverse complement strand
CGGGTGCCACCCGGGGGGAGCGGTGGGGGGGGGGGGGGGGGGGGGGGGCCGCACAGCCCATCAGGTGAGATGGCCGGCCCAGAAGGAGCGCTACAGGTGCCGAAGCCGGGCTGACACACGGTGCCGCAGTGGCCATGGGAGTGTTGGGCCTTTGGCAGGTACGATGGAAGAAGGATGATGTGATCACAACCCCACCTACCAGTATTTAGGCCACCAAACCAGTCACCTAGAACCCAACCCAATTCATCACCTTTTACCATCACAGTTGACAGCATCACAGGAGGAACCGCAAAAGCCCCACTCGGAGCAGCAATCACCAAAGGCGGAGTTGAGACAGGTTTGTTGGAGGGCCGAGCCGCAGAGGCCCGACGGAGAGATGGTGAGGGTGGGGGTGGGGGCCGTTGAAGTACTTGTAAAGCTTGTAGGGGTACTTGAGGCAGAAGAGCTGGTAGAGGTCAAGCTCGCAGTTTGAGAAGGCCAGACGACAGTGCTGGTGGTGCTGAAACCAGGGAACTCAGGAAGGGGGGCGGCGGTGCCATTGGCGACGCAGTAGCTGTAACCTGGAGCAAGGACGCAGTTGCGGGCAGCTGTGTCGAGGCTGAGGCTGGGGTTCCAGGCGAGAAACTGGAAGATGTCAAGGCAAGTATTTCCGAGGTAGCTGTAGCCGGGCGCGGTTAACGAGGGCTCGTTGCGCCAGTTGTAGTAGTCGTCGCAGCTGGTCTCTGTTCCAGGAGCGTGTGGGAGTGTAGGCACTGGGGGGGCGTGTAGTTGAAGGCGCTAGTGGGAGGGGGTGTCGAGACGGGCCGGGTGAATGTTGTCGTGGCCGTGACATTGAGCCGCGTCATGGGCATAATACAATACGAGTAGCCCAACCAAAGATTGGTGCAGCCGGCGTCGACGTCCGGGTTAATAAGCAGAAACTTGGCGAGGCTGAGAATGCCGCCTTGGAGAATGGCGTAGCAGGACTCATCCTCCATTACATGGTGCCACGAGGCGCATTCGATTACGGTTGAGGGATGGCCGTCAGAAGGAACTGGCGGTGCAATAGGTGTCGGAGGTGGTGGGGAGGCTCCTCCCGGGGGTCTAATGCGCATCATGTCAAGTCAGTTCCTGCCCTTTTTGATTCCAAACCGAAGACAGGTGTACGTGCCCCACACAGACGTGAAAACCAACCCATCGCTGTCCGTTGATGCCGGCGGCGTCGAACTGGGGATTCCAAGCCAGAAACTGCACCGTGGAGATGCCGGCTTCATCTGCAACCTCTTGAATATCATCGTACGGCCGCCACTTGTGCGTGGCACAACTCTCTTGAAGGACACTCGGGTGGGAGGTCGGTGGCTTGGCAAAAGACGTTTATGTTGTTCAGCGTCATGAGGGTGTAGGTTGACACGCTGTGATTGCCTGAGATGCTCCAGCAGTCATCGCCCTGCCCCACCGTCACGAGCCGACTCGGCGAGCAGGTCCAAGCTCCGGCCGTCGCCGTAGCAGACACAGATGATCCGCTAGTCAATGACAACGTTCCCGAGCTGGTCGTCGAGATGGCCCCTGATGTCAGTGTCTTTGAAAACGGTAGCGGTGTCGCGTACGCGTATTCCGCCGTCAGGCCACAGCTCACAGTTGCCGACGAGAAGCCATCGGCCATGTCCTCGTCATATCCGACAGGCGATGCAAGCTGCAGTCTGGTAGCCCCCAGAATGCAGTCGGCGCACTGGTCTAGCGACGAGGACACATTTCGTGCTGCTTCCAGGACCACATCACAGTATGTGTTTGTGAGCTTCTCCTTGTAGCAAGACACATCAAAGGCGTTGAGGTATATTTCGGCGAAGACAGTTGCTGTGCCCAGCGATCAGCTGGTCCAATCTCGCACATCAAATATCATCTCATCATGCTGTATGCGTGCTCATACCAGGCCAGGCGATACCATTACCCACAATTAAGTCTCGCTCTGCGTCGCAGCCTGCCAAAATAGCAGTGCGAACAGCGACTAGTTCACTCCGGCACGACGAGATGCACAGACTGTTAAGTCGTCGGCAGAAAGTAAGTTGAGCGCGTCGCCCCTGTATTGAATAGCACACGTCAGCGAGTGGTTGATTCCGCAAGATCGAGGAGACCTTCTTACGGCCCTTCAAGAGTGGCCAGAAGCAAGCTACATGTGTGAAGTGTTGTGCTCATGGCGGCGGTGCATGCTGCATTGAGCTTGCTGCCCAGGAAAGGCCCTGTGGTTCCATTTGCAACTTGAAAATATTGTCCAGTTGTCGTGCCGACGAGTCCAGCGAACACCAGGGAGAGAAGAAAGACCCAGGGGGTCGTCATAATGAGGGACTTGGTGAGTCGAGATTGATGTGCAACGAACTTGACTGTGACGGGGCACGCCGACTCTTTACCCTAGGCGCTTGAGGCAGCTAGCTGCCTTACCTAACAAAGTCAATCAATCAATTGCAGCTGTCACGTCTGTGATGCTGTCAAATATGATGATAAAAGGTGATGAATTGGGTTGGGTTCTAGGTGATGGCCTAAATACTGGTAGGTGGGGTTGTGATCACATCATCCTTCTTCCATCGTACCTGCCACAGGCCCAACACGTCTTCCATTGCCCAGAGCAATTACCGTAACCGGTATGCCGTTTGACCATTGGCGAGATTGAATAGTGCCATGCATGAGTGTTGCAACTTGCAACGTTGAGAAAAAGGGGGAAATAAGAACAACAATCCTTCCAGTGCAAAGAATCAATGGTCTTGACATTGGGCCCCAGTGGTATTCCTATCTTTGGATCTTATTTCTGCGAACTTGATCATTTCATCGTTCCGCGTGTCGTCTAATTCCCAAAAGAGAACTCCTTTGGTCTCGATGTTTGCTGAGCCAAGATCGTTACTGTAACTTGACCCAGTACCTAGCCAAAGCGGGTTGCCCAGGATCAGACTGCGGAGTCTGGAGAGAGTCTTGTTTCGTAATTGGATGGCGCATTTTTCCAGTAGGCAACAGCAAACCAAACCAAGACATCACCAGCCGAGACTGACCTATAGCGCAGCTATCCTGTTTTGTGATAGGATCGATCCCATTTTCCAGGCCCTACGAGGTAGGAATCATTGAAGAATGCATCTTGCCGAACGATGTAATATCGTCATTTCCCGTCCGGCGGCAATTGCCCATAGCCCAAGCACCACCTAGCGCGACTGGACCGCAAGCGAAGATATTCTGTACTCCGTAGTGAGTGCATGGTCAATCCTTTCCTGATCCAATTTCGAGCGTAGGCCTTCGCTTCGCCATGGAGCATAGCTGTTAGGAAGTTCCTTCTCTCTCCCAATCATGTCTCTATGAATGTTTTTCAACCTCGTCACTCCCTGCCGGCAAGCGCGACAAGATATCTAACTGCTCTTGGTGCTGGAGCTATCAGCAGTGACATGGCGTTGTCTGTGATCATGCCCAGAGTTGGGCTTGCCTTGACTTGTTTCTTTTTTTTTCTTCTTCAATCTCTTCCTCTCGCGAGTGCTCATGGCGATGGCGGGCGTGGCCGCCCTTATGGCAGCATTCCCGAGCAGCTGTTCAGCCGAGTTAACAGGGACATCCTCGCTCGCTAGGAGCTGTGGAATTTCTCCTGTGGCCCTGGAAATCCCTGCAAGAATGGTGCATGCTGCGGAGCAAGTGGTTGGTATGGCTATGGCAAGAAAGACACCCCAAGAACTCTGTTGAAAGGGAAAGAGAAGAGAAGATAAAAAACAAGGGAAAAACTGAAAAAAAAAAACCTGACGAGACACAAACATGAAGATCCTACCTACTGCGGCCCGGACTGTCAGTCTAACTGCGACGCCAAAGCTGACTGCGGGCGGTATGCTAATCCACCCAACAAAACGTGTCCCCTAAACGTTTGCTGTTCCGAGCATGGCTTGTAAGCATTGCCGCTTCTTTCCCTTCACGCCCAATGGCTTACATGACGATGCACACACACAGTTGCGGTGTCACCGATGAGTTTTGCACCAGCGATTGCCAGAGCAACTGCGTCGTCAACCCGACTCCTCCTCCCTGCCGTGCCGAGAACGGGGTGGTGAAGAGAGTGATCGGTTACTACGAGGCCTGGATGATCAACTCTAACTGCCGACGCACCGAACCCGAGGACCTCCCGCTGGATGCCATAACCCATCTCAACTATGTTTTTGCCTTCTTGACCCCAGGCACCTTTGACATTGTTCCCATGGAAGGATCCATCCCTGTGAGCCTATTCAAGCGGATCACGGACCTGAAGAAGCTCAAGCCAGGCCTATAGATCTGGCTAAGTCTTGGAGGGTGGACATTCAGCGACAACGGCACCGTCACGCAGCCCCTACTGGGCGAGATCGCCCGCGACGCCAACAAACGAGCCCTCTTCGCAGACAAAGCGCTACACTTTATGGAAGAGCATGCTTTTGACGGATTCGACATCGACTGGGAGTATCCGGGAGCTCCTAACCGCCGTGGATCCCCCGACGACGTTGATAACTTTGTACTACTCATGAAGGCCATCCGCGAGGCCTTCAACCGGTCTCCTAGAAACTTGGTATCACTTTCAATGTACCCGCTTCTTACTGGTATCTGCGTTGGTTCAAGGTCCCGGAGCTCTTAGAGTATCCTGACTTTACCAATATCGTGAGTCTTCACATGCATGCTTTATCGCGCCGCCTCTGTGCTGAGAAAGACACTATTACCAGATGAGCTACGATCTCCATGGTCTGTGGGACAAAGAGAATCCCATCGGCAATGTCATCAATCCACACAACAATCTGACAGAGATTGAGCGTGCCGTCCAGCTTCTATGGCGAGCCGGTGTGCCTCCAATAGGATCTCCCTTGATTTCGGCTTTTACGGCCGCAGCTTCAGGTTGCAGGACCCAACCTGCACCCAGCCAGGCGTCTGCCGATTCTCGGGTGAGCCTCAGGGAGGGCCTTGCACTAACACAGGCGGCTATCTCGCTTATTACGAGATCCAGAACATTCTCAGCCAGGGCTCCTTAGTCTCAAGGAGCACTGTCGATGGCGGCAGCATCGAGATCGAGAAGCGCGATAACGGTATCGAGGTCCTGTAGGACAAGAATGCGACCGTCAAGTACTTCAAGCACAGCGGAGACCAGTGGATTTCGTATGATGACGCCGATACCTTCAAGCAAAAGGTCGATTGGGCTAACGCACTCGGCTTCTCGGGCTCGCTGATCTGGGCGTCCGATCTCGACGATAACGTGCTCACAGCACACAGCGGCCTCATCGCCCGCGACGTCAAGTCCAACTACCAAAGCAAGATTGGCGAGCTTCAAGATCGCATCTCCCGTGCCGCCGCCATCAAAGCGCTCCCTCTGGACCAGTCCTGTTCCAAGGTGAGCACATGCGTTCCCACAGACAAGGACGAATCGCGCCTCAGTGGGACATGCGCTCTGCTGGGAAAGGTCTATGTCGGGTGGTCCAGAGCCGGCTGCAACAATAAAAAGGCAAGTCGACAAGATGAATTACCCAACTTACGAGTCTGAGGGAGAGCTGACCAAGGAGGGAGTGGATGTCGAGTATGCAGGGCGAGCCCATTTGCTGCGATAAACATAATGTCCCCTCCAAGTGCGCATGGCGGGGAAACGGGCCCGATTGCAACGGCCAATGCCATCCGGGGGAGAGACTGATTCAGGGTGGGTCGAAAGGGGGAAGCCCGCGTTGTACGGGAAAGCGCGATCAAGGCTTGTCACTGGACCAAATGGTGCTCACCTTCCCTACCTCTCCATCTTGCAAGTATCCCCCACAGACTTCTAACCTGCTGGCAGCGGCGAAGCATGTCCCTCCACTCATGACCACATGACCTCCCGCTGGGATGCCGGCTCTGGGAAGGAATGCCCGGGCAAGGGCGGCCTTGAAATCGCAAATAGGCTTTGCTGTCCTAAGGAGGGCAAGCCGTTCGAGTCCGGTTCCTGCCACTGGGTCGGGAGCGGGGACTGCGCGCACAACCGCTGCGACGATGCGACCGAGTTTACTGTTACTACAGATGGCTGGGGCGACGACATAGTCAGTCGATGCGGCTCTGGGTTGCAACTCTTATGCTCCCCACTCAGCCAAGGCACGAGCTAACATACACGGTTCAGGAGGTCGCCAGAAGTCGCTCTGCTGCAAGCTCACTTCCCTTGAGCCATTGATGAAATGCATCAGTGGCAACAAGAAGCTCTGTGAACTGGACCCGAGCCTCTGCGCACCGGATCTCGACGCTAGCGATGAGGAGTCGCTGCTCGAAAAGCGGCATCAGTCGGGGCACCATGAGCTGGAGAAGCGGGATAAGAGGGCCGTGGAGCTTGGAGTTAACGTATTATGGCAGATGCAGCTCTATTATTTCGTATATCGCTTGGTTGCTCTTAACTACCCCGGTCCAAGCGAACTCCATAAAAACCCCCAAGCTGGGCCATCAGCTAGCAGGAATGTTTTCGTGTAAGTCCCGAGAAGGTATACAAATGCACGGGACGGCGGAAGCTGACAGGTGCGGGCGCGGAAACAGGCCGGACGGAGACTGCCGTCAACCTTGAGCACTATCGACCTGTGGCTTCTCAGCATGTATTGGGACGACCAAGGGCACGGTGTGCCACCCGGAACTTTTTCGGCGGGGCCAACACAGTTCATGGCGGACAATTTCCAAAACCTGAACAACCATTTCTTTACTATTCTCGGATATTCTGCTAACCGCGGCGCCTTTCGCGGGCTGGACGCGACGCTGAACAACTATAAGGGGAAGATCTTCACGGGATCCGGTGGCATGTCAAAAAAGGCCTTACACGCGGCGGTGAAGAAAGCGGTCGAAACCAATAGCGGAGAAGATGAACTCTTCAACCCTATCCGCCGCGTGTTCCAGGTGTTTGACTGTCTGAACAACCCGGATGTGACAGGAAGCCTGGACGTGACGCGGGAGCGACTCCAGGCCTTATCCATTGCCGTCTCCAACACACTCCAGGGCATGGCCAACGTCGGTCGCATCAAGAGGCTTCACGATCAAGCGTATTGGCAGTAGTAAGTCCACCGGTATTCTTCCTTTCGTCCTGGTGGAGCGTACTAATCACCAGTCGTGCCGGCGCAGCTTCGTTGGGATTCAGAGGGATTGGGTCATCGAGGCTCTGGAGTATGTAATTGATGTGGTCGGCAACGCAATCAGCAGCAGCCCCGCAAGAATGAACGTTCAATACGGCCAAGCTATTCTGGCCGAGGCCAGGAGGCTGCTTGCTATGGTGATGACGCAGATTACTCCTCCAGATGACCTTGGCGGTTGGCCAGCGGGTTATAATGATAAGATCTGACGACGCAACGGCTTGGACATGGCAGCTAACACCAAGGACATGTATATTGCGACATGTGACCAAGATTTCAGGAATGAATACCAAACATTGTACCCCCAGTCAACGTGCACAAGACATGCATGGAGCGAGGACGATGACGACGGCTGGTGGAGCGTCGACAGCAAGATATCAAATCATGGAGGGGACATCTGGAAACAAAGCAATAGACTGGATGGGATATAACAAGAATTTTATTCTATGGCAGAGCCCCATGTATCTCGGTGAGAGGCTCTCAGCTCGTGATTGCTGCTGGAGCAAAAGTGCTTTGCCAAAACGAGAAATTCCCGTCAGCCCCAAGAATAACACAGTAGTTATTCACTTTGCCTACCTAGGTATTCTATATCATGTAGATGTTGGGGTTTCCAGCAATGCTGTGACCAAAGCATATTCAATACGAATTAATATAACACAGTCCTTTGAACCATCTAGATTCCATTCCTTGCGCGGCTGGTGTGACACGGTTTTCAGCGTGGAACAGAAAAGTGGGCCTGTGGCCGTTAACTGGTCTATTCAACAATAATTTGTCTATGGCCTCGAAGGTCCTTGCGGAGGAAAGCAGGAAAAGAACAGAAGAACTGCCTTCGAGGGAGGGAACTATCTAAATACTGCAACTTCGGGCACGAGGTGGTTGCCATCGTGGCCGGCTGACTTCCTATCACGAGAGTAAGCGCTGTGGTTGGTAATAGCCAACCCAATAGCGATTAGTCGCTGTGATGGCTGGTTGACGTCAAACCTCGCAAGGTCTTGGCGTGGAATCCTCTGGAATCCTGAAGAACAGAGGAGGATCTGGAGGCCTGAGGCCACGAGAAGTGGTGGTCACGTGGGTATCCGTGTGACAGCTGGAGATGTCCCGACTTGGGTCGCCCAGTCCTGAAGCTGTGTCATGTTGGACATTATGCTTTCCATATCCAAGACTTGCATGCAAATTGACCTGTATTTGATGATGTAAATGTAACGCCCCCGGCAACTCTTTTTCATTGGCTATGGTGCTCCAGTCCTGATTAGCCGATACATGGAGATCACAGCAGCCGTGCACACGAATTGGCTGTTTTGGGTCTGGTATATGATATACATACAAAATGAACCTACGTACAGGTACCTTACCCAAGTAGATACATAGGTAGTGTATACCCGGATTGATGGGCTTATAAGTTTTCGGGGGGGGCACGGACAAGAGCTTCCGAAATTCAATCGTCTCCAGTCAATTGTCTTGCACGAAAGATGGCATTCAATTGTGTGCCCAGCCAAACAGAAGCGAGTCTGACTAGGTACCGTATGTTGTACCTATTATAACCGAGCTCAGCCAAATAAATTTACCAGAATGCCATTCTGTCGAGTACCTAAGATTGAACTACTGCCCTTCACACCAGACACAGAGCTTCATTCAAATTCATTTGATGGTTACTTACTAAATGATACAATTGCAACCTCGATGGCTTATAACATAAGACAACACAAAAACAATCAAACGTGACGACTGGATCAAATGCGCTCCCTACCCATAACCCTCCTCTTGACTTTTCTCACCCTCCTCCTTCACGGCCCCGGCCCTGGCTCCGCTACCGTCATCAGAACCGGCTCAATCTGCCTCGTCACCCCCCTCAACGGCGCCGCTCCCGCCCGCAGTATCGGCACAACAATCCCACCAAGCGAGCGGAACCGTGATCCATCACCGAACGAAGACGACTTCGGCCCCTATGAAATCGACCAAAGCTTTGCCACCAACCCCGAAGACGAAGATGGCCGTCCGGCACTCGGCGCGCCGGGCGCGTTGGGCGCCTATCCGAGACCGATGCCGTCGAGGGGCAGTAGGCCGCCGACGGTGAGGGCGGCGGCAGGGGCCTTGCAGATTCCAATAGGACTGAAGAGGAAGAAGGCCAAGAAGAAGATGAAACAAATGGTGGTGGACAGTGAGGCGGATGGGGAGAGTTGGGCTCCCCTGGATAGCAATAGAAAAGAGGCGGGAAAGGACCTGGGGTTGGGGACGTTGGATGATACAGCGCAGGTGGTGGATGCGTTTCGGCAGTGCGGGAGGGATGGAACGGTGATTTTTGCGGAGGGGACGTACTATTTTCATCGGGCCATGAATACGACGAGGTTGAGGAACTGCACCGTCGAGATACATGGGCGGTTTGTCTGGACGGGGTATAATGTTGACTACTGGGCTGAGCATGGCTTCGAGGTTGGTTATGAAGGGAGGAAGACAGCATGGCTACTGGGTGGGAAGGATATCAGGGTGCAAGGTTATGGGCATGGCGTGTTTGATGGGAATGGACAGGTGTGGATTGATCGGAATCGAAATCGTTATCGGCACACTGAAAAGGATGGACGGCCGGTTGCGTTGACTCTTTGGGGGGGTTCAAACGTTGTGCTGGATGGTATCAAGTGGGAGCAAGCACAAGGGTGGCACTTGTTTGTCGCAAACTCGAGGAACATCACCTTGACGAATCTGGAGATGGATACCGTGACCGACTCCGCCTGGCGGGCAGTCGGGACGGACGGCGCGGATACGTGGAATTCGCGGGATATTTACATTGCCAACTGGGTGGTCACGGGCGGTGATGTGAGTTGACTTCACCAGAGGTGATGCAGGTCCGGAAAGCTAACGTCTGAAACAGGCCTGCATCTCCATCAAGGGGAATAGCAACAACGTTCAGGTCAAGAATGTGACGTGTTACAATACCAACGGCATGAATATCGGGGTTCTGGGCTCCGATGTTGACCAGCAAGAGTATGTGCAGGATGTTGTCTTCGAAAGTTTGACCCTGTACGATTCGGTGAATATCGCCCGCATCATGACGCACCCTGGCAAAGGTCATGTCAAGAATATTACCTTCCGCAATATCCAATTCGAGAATGTAAACCAACCCATTTACTTGTCATCTTGCATTGGTAAGCGGCCTCCCCCAAGACCAGCTTTCGGAGCGACTAAGAGCTGACAACCTGCGTAGATGCTCAGCAGAACTGCGGGAACTCCCGCTTCAAAATCAGCGACGTCTTGTGGAAGGATGTAGTAGGTACGAGCAGGTTTAACGTCGCCGCGTGCATCCACTGCAGCAGCGGGATGCCATGTGAAAACCTCAGGTTCTCAGGGGTCGATATAACGCAGCTAGCAGGAGGGCCCGAGCACGTACTATGCTCCAACATTAAGAACCTAGCGAGTTTAGGGCTGGATACCACGGGTCCTTGTCCAGTGTTGCATCCCCCGAAGCTAGAAGACAAAATTTAATAGATAGAGAAATCTGTAAATTAAGGAAAGAGAGATGTGACGGAAGCCATCAAAGTTAAAAAAAAAAAAGGTCTGGTTGAGGGGAGCAGAAAGTACAGCTTCGCCTTCGGGTTGCACCATGTATGGGCAGCATTATCCCGTGAGGGGATCAAGATTCAACCATGGCTACACTTGGAAGTAGGTAGGTGGGACTGATTTTGATGTTGGTTGAAGTGAGTCTGAGCTGGCCGGAGAAAGGCTTGGCGCTCGAAGGTGAGTGCCCCACAGTCAATCTATATTTGGACTAGTGCAATAGGGCCCGGCTGTGGATCCCGTCACCCCACGAACGCACCACCACCAAAAATTGCAAAATCTCAATTGGGTCTCGAACTTTTTGCAAACTTCACTACTAACCCAGCAGCACATCACGGAGGTAAGCACTCACCAAATCCACGCTCTGGAACCCCGGAGGCTCTGTTTCTTGCCACTATTCTCGATCCGATTTTCTTTGCAGTTTGTCGCTGACCCTTGCGCCTTCAAATCACAGACCCGACCACAAGTCGATAAAATGGCCTCCCGACCTACCGTTACCATTATCGGCGCCGACGGCAAGGGCACTGGTGCCACCGAGGTCCTGCCAAAGGTCTTCTCGGCCCCAATCCGTCCTGACGTCGTCAAGCACGTTCATACCGGCATGGCCAAGAACAAGCGCCAACCCTATTCCGTCAGCGAGAAAGCCGGCCACCAGACCTCTGCTGAGTCGTGGGGAACTGGTGAGTGATTTGGATTTCCTTGGGCAGCAATGCCCTGTAAGAGAAGAGATGGATAATTTGAGATCGCGCGGCCATAATTGGGATACCCACGGACTCCGAGAAACCACAAATTTGGGTCGAGCCGAAGCAAACTTCGAACACACTGCTAACACAGAGTGACCTAGGTCGCGCCGTTGCCCGTATTCCTCGTGTCTCTGGTGGCGGTACCCACCGCGCTGGTCAAGCCGCTTTTGGTAACATGTGCAGGTCCGGCCGCATGTTCGCTCCTACCAAGGTCTGGCGCAAGTGGCACGTCAAGGTCAACCAGGGTCAGAAGTGAGTGATGCTGAAATCAAGATGGAGAATTTGACTGACATGCTGATACAGGCGTTTTGCTACTGCCTCGGCCCTCGCTGCTTCCGCTGTCGCCCCACTTCTGTTCGCCCGTGGTCACCAAGTCTCAACCGTTCCTGAGGTCCCTCTCGTGGTCGACTCTGCTGCTTTCGGCGCTGCCGCGAAGACTGCCGCTGCCCTCGCCCTCTTGAAGGCTGTCGGCGCTGGTGAAGATGTTGAGAAGGCCAGAAACTCCAAGAAGCTCCGTGCTGGTAAGGGTAAGCTCAGAGGCCGTCGCCACCGCCAGAGACGCGGTCCCCTCGTCGTCTACAGCCCCACTACCGACGGCAAGGACCTCGTCAGGGGTTTCCGCAACCTCCCCGGTGTCGAGACCTCACCTGTCGATGCCCTGAACCTCCTCCAACTCGCCCCAGGAGGTCACCTCGGCCGCTTCGTCGTCTGGACCTCGGCCGCCATTAAGGAGCTCGATGCCGTCTACGAGAGCAAGAACGGCTTCTCCCTGCCCTCTAACGTGGTCTCTCAAGCCGACCTTACGCGCCTGATCAACAGCTCCGAAATTCAGAGCATCGTCAAGGCGCCCAGTGGCTTGGCCCGTACCAAGCGCGGCGCTGTCCAGAAGAAAAACCCGCTCCGGAATAAGCAAGTGCTCCTCCGTCAGAACCCTTATGCCTCTGCCTACGCCAAGCATGGCCTGGGCTCGCAAAAGGCAACCGAGGGCAAGGGCAAGCCGCTACCGGAAACCTTCAAGAATGAGTTACACGAGTTTTAGATGGGTTGCCGGGGAAAAGGCGGGCATGGATTCGTGGTTTCGTTCATCGGCGTAATGGAATAGGAATGTGCATAAGCGCATTTACAATGAGATTCTGATACCGGCATCGAAAATGATATCTGTGATTCGCAGGAGCGGTGAGCTGTGAGCTTATAACATTATGGCATCAAGGATGAGAAGGGGAGGTCTGTATAGGCTACCGTCCAGTCGAGAGCAACACAGGAGACTGGCCCAAGACTGGCTTTTTACCTCGGTTATCCTTGGTTTTAGACTTTGCTGAAGGCTTCCCGGAGTGAAATGTACTTTTTAATGAAATTCTAGGTATCCAATCGATCACTGTTGTGCTCGCACATAGATCTCACCACGTATCCATCCATCAGCCACCCATGTATCAAGCTTGACCAAGATTCCTTCCTCACCGGGCAATTAACAACCAACCCACTCCGCCAATCTCAGCCTCGAGCCCTCTTCTCTCTGTTCCATACCCTCGCTCTCCGCCCGCGGCATCATATCCACTAACCTCCTGATCACTTTGCCATCCCTAATCTCCCAAAACGCCTTCAACCCCTCCACAAACCCCTTGCCACTCGCTTCGATATTCTCATCACTCTCCGCCGCAAAACACAAGCGTATGTATGCCCACCCTGTTGCCTGGCGAATCTCATCTGTCGCGCTGAACATGCCCCCCCCTGCAATGAGGACTAGATACGGCTTGGTGGTGAGAAATATAGTTAGCGCAGCGGAGAGGGTGGGCCCATCGATGATCGGTAGGTGCTGGTCTGGGGAGGAGGAACATGAAGAGGAAAAGGGATGGTTGAACAGGGGGTGGGATTCCAAGTGCAAGCGTAGCCAGATGAACATGCCGCCGCGGGGGAAGGAGAAGGTGTAGAGCGGGGCTGAGGCGACGAGAGCCCAGTCGGGGTTGGAATCTAGGGAGGACAGTGAAAAGGAGTGGCGTCCGGCGTCGAGAATGCGACAGAGTTGGATCATGCGCCGTTCGTAGACGCCGCGGAGACCCTCGAGCCAGCGGACCCAACCATCCATACGCCAGCCGGTGAAGTGGTTGGTGGTGTGGGCGGCGCGGGCGCGGACGAAGGCGGTGAGGGCGGAGGGTTGGGAGCCAATGACGAGTTCGGCGACGAGGCTTTGGACGAAGCCGGAGGGTTGCTGGGACGATGTTTCGGTTACCCTGGGGGGGTGGGGGGGTGAGGGTGTTAGATTCATGGGACAGATCTCCTGATGAAATTGAGAGGGAAGTTACCGGGTGTATTTCTCGATCACGGCGGGCTGGGCCGTGATCCAGCCGAGGCGACAGCCTGGAGCAATGGTCTTGGAAAAGGTGTCGAGTCGAACGACACGGCCGTCGAGGTCGATGTTAATGTACGACGGAGCGAGGGAATCCAAGAACGGGTACCCCGAGGAAATGGCAGGCTTGGGCGGAGCTGACTGTGGCGGTACAGACAGACCTCTCGATTCGGCTTCAGCGACGTCGGCCGAGGGGAATTGCATGTACCAGTATGGTTCATCCTCGATGATGATTACATCATACTTGCTGCAAATTGCATATATCTCCCTTTTACGCTCGATGGGAATCACGATACCGGTGGGGTTGTGGCCTTGTCTGAAGATGGTGTCGTTAGTCATGAGGTAGTGAGTAGCGACAGAACATTCTCTGGTTGAGTTACACACGTTACCGTATACATAAGGTGAGGTCTTCTGCCCTTGGAGAAATCCCAATTTCCCAAAACAGTTTCAAGGCCTCCAGGCCCATCGACAAGCATGCCCTTGCCATCAGCCTCAACAGGAACAACCTGTATTCCTCTTGGCACCCCTTCTGAAAGGGCAATGCCGTACACAAACGGCTCAACTAACAAGCCCGGCCGGTCACGGATATCATTCACACCCTCGATCCAGGAGTCCACAAAGATGGACAGGGTCTTGGAGAAGCCGTCGGTCGAGCCGCATGTCATGGCTACGTCAAGACCGCCTCGATAAGGAACACTCGGATGGAGGTGGTCGAGAGTGAATTGACGCACCCATGACAGAAGAGGCGTGTATCCATTAGCTTGACCATACTGCAGTGCCGTAGAGAGGTCAATTCTCTTGGACATGTCCTTCTCGTCCGAGACCTTGGGAACCGCAATATGCTTGGCGGTCTCTGGACGGGCCAATGCCGAAATGCGTTCTTTGTCTAGAAAATTAGATGATGGCGTCCATCGCTCCGGTTTGGCTGCCTGCGCCTCGAGTGTGTCAAAGGGGAAAAACTGGGCATGTGGAAGGCCTGGGGCGGATTAGCCATCCATTTTGACAAGATCCAAACTCTTGATCACTGCTACCACTGTTCCGTAATAAGGATCGAAACTGACCGCCAGCTAGGTTCTTGATGCCTGGGATCTGGAAGAATTTGTAATACGCCTTGATCTTGCTGGGCAAACGGCGCTTGACGACTTCTGAGAAGTAGTGGCTCAGATCAGCAGGGAGCGGCTTTTCACCATCAATTAGACTGCTAGCTGGATGCGTTGAGGCTTCCATGGCAAGTTTCGGTGCGAGAACGGCGACAAATAAGTGGTATGGTAGGTAGGTAGGTAGGTAATGCACGTATAACCTAATGCTGTTTGTTGGCCACTGAGGAGTATCGTCCCCAATTGCGTGCTGATAAGGGATCAGGACGAGCTGACAAGCAGGAAAACCCCGAAAGGTCAGTTCACCGACATTGACAGATATCGGTCCCGCCAGTGACGATGTTTCCGAACCGGCAAGACTGGAAGCCCGTGTCCTGGGCAACCCCGCCTCTCCCACCAACAGCAAACCGCCCCAACCAACATACGGATAAGTCTGACCAACCCCGCCCCACCTCAATGTATCCAACCTCATCCATCGTGGTTGAGTGCACCATGTCTGTTGGGACAGCAATCAAGGCCTCTGTGCCGCCGTCAGAAACCGCTATGAGTACGTTTCGTCAATATATCGTTAGAGGCTCTGTTGAGTGTCTTGGATTAGTCTTTTATGCTGACATAATATCCTCGGCCTAAAATGCTTCCTCGATTGCGGTTGATGCATTTTTTCCATCTGGCCAGTATTCGAATCCGAGCTCTGCGAGCGACTTCGCGGTTCGGCCCGATATCTCGAATTTGAGTTTGGCGTCAGCGTAAATCTGCCTCTCCCATATCAGTTCGTTGTTCCAACGAGGGGGCATCTTTCCAGCGGTCTTTCCAGCCGTTTCAACCTGCGAAATCCAGGAATGAACCCAGTTAATGAACTCGGCATCACCGCCCTTCGGCCACACATGAAACGACGCTCCCCTCCTCTGAGATTCTTCCACTTCCCACTTCCGCATGTCTGCGCGTGAAGGTAAGGGTAGTAAATTAGCCCAGGTTCTTGAAAAAATGCACGCCTGGCTTTCAGCAACTGCAAACGGCACAACTTTGATAGGCAGACCAGGAAAGACCAACGTTGGATGGTCAATGTGAAACAAATCTCGGTACAAACCATGGACTCGACGCCCGTCTGTCAAAAGCGGTGGTTGTAAAGTTGTGAGGAAAGGAAATGTAAAGAGATAGCCTGTGGCAAACACGATGGCATCCACATCCGTTTCCACTCTCCCGTCCGCAAATTTGACACCCCTCTCGACGACCATAAATTCGTCGATGACGGGAACCTCCTCCGCCCCGACAAACTCAAGATTGGGGCCCGGCGTGGGAGTCTGCACCGAGAGCAGTAGTGGCTTTCGACAAACACTGTTGATTTGAGAAGCTATATCGAGGCCTGAGGCAGCGTTGCCAACGACGATGACTTTTTTGCCTACGAACGAGGCCGGCGCCCGATACGGTTTGGCGTGCGTGATGACACCAGGATGAACCGAGTGAAATTGCTTGATGTTTTTCACCACCGGCAGGTAAGTGACGGAATAATGACCAGAAGCGGCAACGACAGCATCGTATGTGGCCGTGGTGACTTTACCTGTCTCGAGTGACAGAATATCCAAATCCCATTGGTCCTTACCATCCACCGGCCGCAAACGCACATCCTGCACAAGCCTAGAAAACTGAATGCATTGTCGGATATCCTGTGAGTAGAGGACGAGATAGTCCTGGACAAGGCCTCGATGGGGGAAGATGGGAGAATCCTCGGGAAAGGGGAGATCGGAAAATTGCATCAAACGGCGGGGAATGTTCGTGTGTAGTACATGGTACATCGGAGAAGGAAACACAGGGGCCTTCCCCTCAAATCGAAGTGGAGGGTCCGGAGGAGTGTAAGGGCTCACTTGGGGCACATGGAGTGTCTCTGAAGGTTGTGGACTGTAGTTCCATACACCGCCAACTTCCGAGTTCTGCTCGAAAATGTCGATTTTCGCGAAGGCATCTTGAGCCACCAAGTACTTTGCTGATGCCAGGCCGCAGGGTCCTGCCCCGATGATGGCAATGCGCTTCACATCAAAGTACAGCTGATCTTGCTCCTGTGACTCCATAATTGGACGACGGTCTCGTCGGAAATGAGAGGAAAACTAGAGAAAAGGCAGTGGAAAGAGAACTAGTTGTGTTAGGATTAAAAGTGCGGATTCACTCTGGAGTTTCCCAGAATGAATGATCTCTCTGAGTTCCGATGATGCCAAACGCGCAATAAAGCTCTTCAGGCCTGCTGGAAACTGCCACACCGCCTTCCCATTTCATCCTCCTGCAGCGGCCCCACCCAAACGCTGGCGCGTAGCGTCATTCTGTGAGCTTTGTTTCGCGAACAGCACAGTCCTTTGAGCTTTCTGTGGACGGGGTAACTTTACAAACCTAACACTCCGTCAACTTCCATTCCCCTCCCATCTCGGGCTTCTTCCTCATCAAATCCAGGGACCTTTTTGTAGCTGCCCTGATGATTTGAACGACCGACCAACTCTTCGTCCTCGCACGCCGAGCTTGATTTCAGCCATTCCCGCGCGAAATGGCGTCAACCGACAACGAATACGTGAGACTCCTGGCCTCACAGATGCAAACACCAATTGCAAAACTCAGCCCAGACCTTCCTGATCTAGCTTCCCGCGTCCTCCGTGGCGAGGTTACTATCACCTGGCCTTACAATGGAGTAAAGAATACTTTTGCCTTCTTGCTTGCTGAGCCGGATGTGCGACTTCGTCGTGCCAAGGGGCAAGTTCGCATCGAGTTCCATGGTGTAGCTGCGAAATCCGTCGCTGAGAGCGGGCTGGGTGGGGGCGACGAGGTCACCCTAAGTCTTGACGGTGTCGGGTGGGCCAAGGACGAATCAACAGGCCACATTCCTGGCACTCGGGTGGATTGGCAGCTGCAGTTCTTTGACAAGCTCACTCTCCAGGTCGGTGGTTGAAAACAGAGTCTATAAACCCCCTACTAACACACTGCTAGGCCAAATTGGGCGATTCGAGCGAGCCGAAGGTCATCATGATCGATCGTCCACGCTCCGAAGCGCATATTTCGCCAGCCCCAGAACCTGAAGCCTCCGTCATCGAACCCGAGGTTCCAGTTTCCCTAGAACTCTCGGCTGCTCGGAAAGTTGCAGACTTTACACAAGAAGAATATCCATCGCCAGCATTCATCAAGCGAGCAAGACTATCTTACGGCGCACTTTTCGAGGGAGGCTTTGATACCTTGGAGGATGATGGTGGAGTCAAGGGTAAAGGCCGAAAGAGGACCCGGTTTGGGAGGGACAGCAACGCCTGGAGATATACTAGCCAATCTCCAAGTCCAGAGCCTACTTCTCCCGTCCAGGATGCCATGGATGTGGACCAAGCCGCCGAGACAGGGTCTTCACCAAGTTCTAGGCCACAGATGATGGATGAGGCTTCCCAAACTGTTGAGATGCTGCTGGCGTCACCAAATGCAAAAGTGGCTCCATACCACGCGGTTTTACCGCTGCAACATAGCCGGGATAACAACCCACTCGTCCCATACGAGAAAACGATAGTCACGGTGGAGAGAGATGTGTCTCCTCTCAATCTGTTCCCTGCGCCCATCAAGACTGTCTCGAATGGTGATCGGGTAATGGCGTCAGGCTTAACTGCTCCAAACCAAGTCCAACAGACCCAGCAAACGTTGTTTGGGACCTTTAAGCAGGCCCACCCAGAATTTTCCCTGTTTGGGTCTACAACAGCTGCCGCAAATCCTGGACCCGAGCTCAACTTCACTGACCAAGTCAGGTTCGGATTCTCGCATGTTTCCCGGAATTTACAAACTCAGGTCGTCCCTGTGGACCAGTCCTTTGGACAGCCTGATAACCACCAAACCCCAGAGTATCCAGAAACATACCTCGAGCCTCCCCGGCCCGCTAAATACACGGACATTTCTCACGACGATGATGTCCAAGGTAATGCAGATATGAAGCCTACCAGTAATAGCGAAATAATGATCAACCCCCCGGTTATTGAAGAGTTCCAGCATAGGCGTTGGGACATGGCAGCGCAGTCGCCTTACTACAACCAAGCGGAGCGTGGGCACTTCGGGACTGACGCACTGAATGAGGCTTGTAGAATATCAACCGGCGATGCAGAGCTCCATACGGACGCTATGTCGGCGGAAAAAGTCCCAGAAGGCTTTCCCAGTTATGGTGGCAATTTGGATACGGCCGGTGCAGAATCTGAAGTCGATGAGGTCGGCTCGGCGCATATCAGTCAAGCTGAGGACAAAATTGCGAAGAGTAGTGCGTCAGATGAATCGTCTGAGGGGAGGCTCGACAATGTGGGATATGAAGATGATGGTAGATTGGAGGAAGGCGACTACGATCAACGGAATTACAACATTCCCGACAATGACGACGAGGGAACATCTGAAGAAGACGAGGAAAACGAAGAGGGGGCCGTGGCCCGATACGGTGAACCATATACTTATGATGAGGATGAAGAGGATAGATACGGCGAGGACGAGGAGGATGGGTACGGCGAGCAGTGGGAAGAAGATGAAGACGGCGACGAAGGTGAAAACGAAGGCAATGACGAAAACGAAGACGACGATGATGACGATTGGGAGAGATCTTCACGACCACGGCGAGCTCCACTACCCTCAGCGCAGCCAGCACAGCCGGCAGCTCCGGTATTCATTAGCTTGCTCTCCGACTCCGAGGACGATGATGAGCCTCCCCCAGCTCAAGTCCATCCGCCCGTTCCTCCACCTACCCACCAACAACATCCTTCAGCTCGAGAAAGAATCCTCCCCGAAACCAAAAGCGAGAATTCGCCGAACCCTGCTGTTCTACTATCCGCAAGTAGAGCGGTGGAGTCCGCTATGGAGCTGGTTGACGCAGCATCTACTAGATCAGGTGCAGGCGCCATCGAGCTGGTAGACTCGGGCGGCGCCGAAGGATCAGATGACGAGAATCTACAATCTAGTGACTACGAGCAGAGCGACAGTGAGGACGCTGTCTCCGAGAGCGGGATCCTCACTCGGGGGCAAGACACCGACGTGGACTCCGATGGTAATGCTGATGGCGAGAGCAAATCTCTTTCTGGAGTTAATAAACCACATCAGAGCGGGATTCCTTCCGATATATCTTACTCTGAGAACAAAGTTGGGTCCGAATTTGGAGTTGAGGGGGAGGGTGAGGAGTCGTTGTCCAAAGATTTTAAGCCCAGCAGCGTGCCACAAGTCGACCGAGAGAGAATGGAGGTTGATGATGAACGGCAGATAATGGTAGCTCTGGACGAGCCCGAAGCACAGAACCACGAGCTCAAGACGCATAACGAAAGACTTGAAACACACGCTCTGGCTAATGCGATGGACGAGGCTGCTTCCTCACCAATGCAGAAACGAGAAGTAGAACTGGCAACTCAGCAAGTTGACGTGGATATGGCTGAAGCAGAGCCGTTAGCTAACAGCCAACGCCAACTTGTCACCAAGGAAGATTCCTGTCTAGCAACAGTCGAGGCAGGATCTACTCAGACATCATCGCAGTCTTCGCTAAACAAATCCGCGGCATCTGCACTAGCGAATGCTACTATCGACCCTCACGTAGAGCCGACTCCCGTTTCCGTCTTCAAGCATCACAATGTTGCGAAAAAACCGCTGAGCTTTGAGAAGCCGCATGTTTTCGCCCGCAATGCCCATGAGTCAACGACACTTCCTACCTCGCCGCCTTTGACACAGTCATTCGAGTCACATATCTCAAATCAAACGAACCTGTTCTCTCCCGAGCGCTCGCGCCCTGGCTCCAAGGAGGGAGCATTGTTCAGACAGCTTCCAACTCCCATGGAAAGCCAAATCACTGTCGATATGGTGTCCCAGAGCATCGTGGTTGAGGATTATGAAATAATCGAGGCGAGCACCCCCTCCTTGTCCGAGGTTCAGCAGCATATATCACAATCGCTCGTTGAGGCTGACACCAGCCTTCGATCTCCTCTCCATGAGGGAGGTGAGGAAGGTAAGCCTGATGTGGTTGATGGGTCTGTCACCGCCCAGCCTGTCGTGGATCCTGAGACAACTTCGGTCAAGTCCCAAAACGCGGAAGACCTCACCGAGGATATTGAAGAGTCACGTTCGCCCAAACTACCTGATACGACATTGTATACGCAGGTGGACGACTCGGTTCTCTCAATCCATTATTCGGGGGCAGATAAAGATGAATTTGTCGCGGATGACGACACGATAGCGCAGAGTGTATCTCCAAGCGTGGGCGCAGGCATCGCCAACGAAGCGAATGAGCAGGTGTCGCCTCGCGTGGAAACACGTTCCGCCAGAAAACGACGCCAGGCGGCAGAAAAGGGGCGTATCAGTAATCATGTCGCAGCGCACACTCGCCGTACTCGTACATCTGAGTCCAATACTATACAGCAGCAACCGGAGGGTAGCTCTCCAGACCCGAGCGTGTCCCTGGCTCGTGCTGCCGCCGCAAAGCGACCTAAGAAAGCGCCAGAACCTTTGCGGACCGGTCCCATGATGACCCGGGCAAGGTCGAACAGCCTCCAAATGAGCGCCTCGCCAGAGAACGAGGAACAGGACACAAGCGTCTACCTTGCACAGGCAGCGCTTGCGTCACCATCCAAGATTCGCAGGTCACAGCACACCAGGACAGTGTCTCTAAAATCCGAGATCGCCAAGATCATACCGTCTCAGCATGATTGCTTGCCACTAGACCAACTTCGAGAGCATGTTGGCGATTGCGTGAGCGCCGTAGCCGTTGTCGCGAACCAGGCGCCTCCTCTCTTCCGGGCCAAGAAAGGCTCCAGGGATCACATTATGAGTTTCAACCTCACAGATACATCGACGGCGCCCAACGGGGTCGTCGCCGTCCAACTTTACCGCCCGCACAGCGAGTCTATGCCTGTGGTGCATCCGGGTGACGTCATCTACCTCCAGAACCTAGTTGTCGAAGCAATTTCTCAGAAAGGCTTCGGTCTCCGCTCAGCAGAAGGCTCCGCCTGGGCAGTATTTGACGCTGATTTTGAGCCTCCACAGATTAGAGGCCCCCCCATCGAGGACTGGCAGCAGTACAGGGAGTACGCCAGTTTGCTGAGAACGTGGTACCAGTCAATGGACGAGGCTGCCAAGACGAAGCTGGACAAGGCGAACAAGAAATTTGAGGCCGTCCGCGAGAACAAGTGATTGACCCCGAGCGTTGGGTGTGTTTATACGGTGCCAAAGGAATGCAGTGTTTTATACCCCGTTTTTGGCGGTGATTGTGTAGGGGCACATGATCCAGTCTGGCCTGATCGGATCCTTTTTGGTCCATTCAGGTTAGACATTCTGGTATGGTTTATTTCGGCGGATTTCGTATGCGGCCCATATGTATGGCTGGTGGGAGGGTTCGCGGGTCCGGCATGGATTCTAAGGACGGGAATGGTAAAGACTTTCAGAGCACAACGGTCGGTCATTGCCCAATGAAATTGACACAGATAAACTAAAGGCAAGTCGCAGCAAACAAATTGCCAAGGATCCTAGGACATTTTAGGTGACCACCTCGATATAATATGAATAGAATGGGATCTCACGGTCAGTGTATCCGGTTGTCTTGAATCTGCTTCTGTTGCATCCTTGTAGTAGGAATCAAGGGCAACGTGGCTCGCCGGTCAGTTATGTCCACATGAGACGGGGAGAATTCAAATCTCACAGATAACTAAGACTCAACGGTGTGCCATTGAGCTCCCCCCTCGCATTTGCCGTCACGCTTTACTTGTACACGAGCAACGTTCCGCGCGGGCGGTACTATGGGACTCGCTGTAGTCTGTAACGCCCCTCATCGCTCCGGGTCTCGACCATTTGCTACCCGTGTTGCCGGGCAGGGCAGCTTAAGTGGCGTAATCACAGGTATCAAGTGGTCGGCGTGATGGGAACCGAAAACACCCATGTTATATTTGTCAACGGAAGAGAATCTTTTCAATTCTAAACCGGCGACGATTGTTCTTTCCCGCTGCCGCCCCCCTACGTGTAGCTGGGGAGGGCGCTGTCATCTATCATGAAATTCCTCCCGTCTGTTCCATGTACCGTGCGAACCTGTAACCTAAGGCTTTTTCTATACGCGGCGTCCCTTTTCTCCCCAGAGCAATTATATCTGCTCAAACCGTGTGCTCGCTTTGTTCAGACAACACAAACGTTGAGTACTCTCCTCGACCCGCTTGACCTACCCATTCCAAGCCAATCCCAACAAGGAACCATTTTTGACAGAGTGAGCAACAACACTCAAACAAAAGAGTTAGCGCTAGCCAAAAGAAAAAAGTGTAATAAGAATCCAAAGTCGATCCGAGCCTTTTGGGGGGAATCGTTACGGAGAAGTGAAAAAACAGGCCTCAGAACTTGGGGTCGTAGATGCGTTCCTCGATGTACTTGGTCAAGACAGGATTCCCCCATTCTTCCCAGTCGATCCACTGTTCTTCTGGCAGCATGCTGACGCCATCGCGGCGGGCCGCCTTCATGACCTCTCTGGCAACAGTTATGCTGGCATCGCGAACACGCTCGATGCGGGGGTAGATAAGGCCCTTGTGAATTTCATCGGCGTTCAGCGAGCCGGCTAGAGCAGCGGCCGAGCTGTAGATCATGTTGTCCGTAACGCGGCTGGCTTTTGCAAGGATAGCGCCAAGGCCGATACCAGGGAACACATAGACGTTGTTGCCCTGATTGGGGTGGTACGTGATGGCGTGGTCACCCGCCTTGACGGTGAAACTCGAGAAGGGCGAGCCGGACGCGAAGATGACAGTACCATCGGTCCATGACACGGCCTGCTCGAAGGTGCACTCAGCCTTCGTTAGGGGGTTGCTGAGAGGGAAGAGAATGGGCCGGCGGCCGAGGCCTCCGGCATCGACCGACGCCTTGAGCGCGCGCACAACCGACTCGGTGAAGACGCCAAAGGTGGCTGTTAGACCGACCAGGGCCGTGGGCTTGACGTATTCAATTACCTCCTCAAGGGTGCGGAACTGGTGGCCGTTGTTATCAGTGCGGGCGAAGTACTTCTTGTGCTCGGCGAGCTTGTCGCCACGATCCCTGGTCACAAGACCCTTGGTGTCGACGAGCCAGAACTTGTCCTTGGCAGCCTGTTCTGAGAGACCCCGCTTGGTGTAGAATTCTACCAACTGCTTGGCAACACCGACACCGGCGGATCCGGCACCCATGAACACGAGACGCTGCTCCTCAATCGGGACCCCGGAGAGGTTGACAGCCCCAATGTAGCTATGGGGTTGTATCCAGTCAGTGAAAAGGGCCGGACATCACGTGATTAAGGAAACGGGGAATGGTGGGGCTTGGTGAGGGGAAAAGGGGGAATGAGGGGGTTTCTCCAACTTACCCAGCCAAAACGACTGCGCCCGTACCCTGAATGTCATCGTTGAAACACTTGTACTTGTTGCGGTAACGATCGAGGTAATTGAACGCCTTCTCGCTCTCGAAATCCTCAAATTGGACTACCATATTCGGGTAGACGTCAGCGGCCGCCTCCATGAACTCGTCCATAAACTCCTGCTGCTCGGCCACGGGGATGCGCTTGGAACGCAGACCCAAGTAGAGTGGATCCTTGAGGTTGGTCTCATTCGCAGTTCCGCAGTCGAGCACAATCGGCAGCGTCTTCTCCGGGTGGATACCGGCCGCGGCCGTGTACAGGGCAAGCTTGCCGATCTACGCGCGGTGGAGCGAGTCAGTTTAGCCGTCCAAGATGCCTGGGAGTGCAAGGTGTCGCGCAGCCGAAGTCACTTACCGGAATTCCGACTCCATTCACACCGAGGTCGCCCAGTCCGAGGATGCGGGACCCATCGGTCACAACGCAAATCTCGGGGTTCGGATATGGCCAATTCCTGAGCATGGTACGAATCGAGCGCCGCTGCTTGATCGAGATGTACAGGGCCTCGGGCCGCGTGTACAGCGTCGAATATTGGAGACATACGTCACCAATGGTTGGCGTGTAGACCAGGGGCATCATCTCCTTGGCGTGATCGATGAGCAATCGGTAGAAGAGGTCGTAGTTTTGTCCCTTGATCGATGACAAGTAGAGGTACTTGTCGATGTTCGTCTGCCGTGATCTGATCATCTTGAGCGCGCGTTCGCACTGCTTCTCGGCGTCTTCCATGACGTGCGGCAGCAGGCCCGTCAGGTTCTTGGATACACGTTGCTCGGGTGTGAACGAGAGCCCTTGGATGGCATCAGCAAGACGTTCAGGCATGGTTGGAGGAGCAGCGGGTGGAGCAGAAGATTGTAAGAGTGGTGTCGGTAGTGGCGGCAAGGCTGAGGATGAGGACTGATGAAGGGCGCGAGAAGATGAAGATAGAGAAGACGAGGGAAAGGGCAGCAAGGGAAGTGATGGCGCAGGCTGGCGACGTTGGAGCGCGATTCTTTCAAGCGCGGCCGTTGGCGGACGGCGCGCAACAAGATTCATGACGGCGCAGAACGTTGCAAAGAAGTTGAGGGCGGGACTTTGGGATGGCGCCGAGGCTTACCTTTATTCCAGAGAGGCTCACTCAGAACCTGGTACCCTAGGGCTTGGTTCTCCGGCACGTATTCGGTGGTGGCATACTGGCGGACTTCGCCGTAGCTTTTTTGCGAGTAGCCTCGCAGGGTATCAAGGTTTGCCATTCTCATGGCTTCTTCGATAGTGGCGATGTCGACCGTTGACATTGGATTGGCGGCTGAGATTCTGCGCGACGACGAAATAGACATGCGCTTGTTACTACTTGATATAGACGACTGCGAGGATCGGCCTACTGACGAGGGCGAGATGGACCGAGGCGTGGAGATATCGGAGCTGGAAGTGCTGTAGGACGCATACGACGCCATGGCATATGTGGGCGAGGGGAGAAAGAAGTTGAGAGTCGACGGGGAGAGGTCGAGGTACGGCTTGATCAGGTCAAGTACCGGGAGGATGCCCGCTGCCGGTTCCTTGTTGCTGCTGCCAGAGAACGAGGGGGAGGGTGAGGGTGAGACCGGGAGGGAGGGGTGTGACTGTTGCTGTCCGGTATTGGTATAATTAGAATTACGACGGGGTCCAGGGCCAGCGCTGATTCTTCTGGTAAGTGCGGATGCAATATTCGTGTAAGACCGGGCCACCAGAGCCTTTGTCAACAACGACAGATGGAGAGTCCGCCCGACGCCTTGATTAGCGAGGGCTAGCTGGCTTAAAACCTTTTGCATCCGCACCGCGCCCAGGGCAAGCCTTATCCAGGGGGACAGCTTTTTACCCATGCGAGCTTAGCCAGTCTCGAGCCCCGTTCAGGGACACTGGGCAGGAAACGAAACGAGTCGCCACAGCTCGGCGACTTGTGACAGAGGCCTGTCTGGTGGTTTCGGTGCGCGTTTCAAGCACCGCCGCCTCGCTGCCGCAGGGGGACCGCGAAAAAAAAAACCAAGAAGAGTGCAATCAAACAATATGAAGTAACCGTGGTATTTTCGTCAGATCACCCGAAAGCACCCGGTCGAGCGTGCCGGCGACTGTGTATCGAGGTACACTTGGAACCAGCGCCGCCCAACAAACCAGCCGAACCTTGACAGCCTTGGTTGGGCCGGACGAGACGAAGGCGTTCCTGGCTGGGAGCTCGTTGCAGGCAGGAGAAAACAGGGGGAAGGGGACGAACGGCGACTGAATTCAAGTAGATTCCACTGGAGGAATCGAGCTCTGACTAAAAGAATTGCTGCCGTAGCTGAACGTGCTTGCCATTTCCACATCAAATTGCTTGTCATTCCCTCTTTCGTTTCCCCTGCTCTTTCCGATCTTGACTCTGTCTGCATCTCCCACTGGCACCGGGACTGTTGTCGGGTTTTTGTTGGGCAGACAACTGACCGCTGCTTTCGTTGTTGGGAACTTGATTTTTTTTCCTCCCTGGATTCGGGCGTTTTGTGCCGTCCGAGATAGTCCCGTGCAGTGTCCGGCGTGTCCAAGTACCTACATAAGTTTCCTACGGTGCAAGGCTGTCCGGCGTCAAACCCGATGTACCTTGCCGAGAGCCTCTGCCCGCTGCGCCACCTGGAAGGGGTCCAAGGCATGTACTGTCACATCCGCAGCTAGTGGAGGTGACTGCCAGTGTCCGGAAGCCAATCCGCCGCCGAGACCTGCATCCAAGAGCTCAATTCCAGGCCTGGGAAATATTTTGACAGGCAGCGGACTTTCGCAACAGCAAATCCCATGAAAATTTGAGTCAATTGGTTCTCAACCCATTCCACAGTGAGATTGGGGGCCACTGGGCTGGCGAAATTGAGGTGCGGGACATTCTGATACCCTCAGACGACAACGAAAGGCGGCGGCCGATTACCTCTTTGGGACCGAGGGCTTGTCCCGATCCGTTGGATGGAACGTGGATGGGCCGCCCTCAGCGGTCAATTGCGCTGACAGGCATTGTTTGACCCAACGAACTGTCGGTGCAGCTCCCCACTGATGAGGCAAGCCAAAGCCCCCCCACTTTTTCCCAATTGGTGACCTGAATGTGACAGAAGCTTGCTGGCGTGAAATCGAAGCTCTGCTCCACTCTCCACATCAGACGAATTGATGCTGGGACGTTCTAAACGAGTCTCAGGTCTACTCTGTTTGGAGAGGCATAACCTAGCTTAGCTTCCTGACTGTTCAGTTGCAATCGTGTCACACCCCAATGATTCTGGTAGCGCAGTAACCACAGCATTCCAAAAATATGGGAGAATGCGCGAGAGCGACTCGAGGGATGTTCTATGGTCAGCTTTCATCTCACATGCAGCAAGTACCGTTACCTGGGGTACATGATGGACTTCGTCCCAAACGCTGCCCATGGAGGGGGTGTCATTGGGTGGATCCAAGTGGGGGCTCAGGGGGAAGGCCGGGGAAGACATGCATGGATTTTGCGATTTCTTCCCCGACTCTTCCCGAGATCACGACAAGGATGTGACGCCTTCTGCAAGACAGACAAGACAGGCTGCCTGGTTGAGATGGAGTTCGAAGACGAAGGGAGCACGACCCCGAGTATCGCCCTTCTTGTGAAACGAGGCCAAGACGCGCGTTCCCACCGCCCTCAAACGCTCCTTCGGTTTTCGTCTCAACCAGGGCAGTAACTTTATTTTTCACCATCCCGGTCGTCCCTGTTTTCTATCCAACCGTCTGTCAGGAATGAAGAAAAAAAAGGGGGGGACTCAAGGTACCTGTCGGCTGTCACGACAGCGAGGCGCTGACCGAAGTTCGTGATGTGACTGGCATCGAGAACGGAGAGATTGTAGTGCACACTAACTAGTTGGGCATCGGGCAGAGGCCCGAAGAGGACAGGGCCCCTTGGCGTTGATTCCGATGCTCGACCATACGCACAGCTTGTGATGCGACGGTGTCCATGAGTTAATACTTATTCTATTCGACCAGCCGAACTGTCTGATCTCCTTCTCCCGCCGCGGGGCAGAAAACTTCTTCGACTTGTTTCGCTGGGAAACGCGTGGGTTGGTTGCATTAACGTTGGAGATCGACATGTTCCCTGCTCCAGCTCGACTGTGTAGAGCATCCTGCAGCTTCCCGAGTGCCAGTCTCTTCTCTATCCCGCTTTCGATGACCTCTGAAGTCATCAACAAGACAAGGGAATCCTTTCCAACTTGTAAGCGACGGCATCAAAACGCAAAAAAGGCCTGCAGAGAACGTGATCGCTTCTTCGAACCGGACTACGCAGTATTTGTGCTGGCATCTGATGCTCCGACGGATAGCGCGGTCGGATGCCAGGTAATTAGTGTAGTTTGACCGATGGTTCTTTTGATCCTCGACATTCCCCGGCACTGAGAGCCCACCTCTGTCGCCGGAGGCCTGTTTTGCCAAGCCAGGATGCCGAAACTCGGGAACCAGTTGTGGCACATGACTAGGTAGTCTCCATACAGGACGCCTGAGTTTGTTACTATGGTCTGCCTTTGATCAACGGTGAAAAGACGGTGACGAACACACTGCATTAGCATTACATTAGAGCTTTCTCGAAACCCAAACTAGTGTAAATCTCATCACCCGGGCGAAGCAGGGAAACAGGGGGACAAATGGACGCCAGCCGCAGAATCTCAACCTCACCGCCCTCACGAAGACAGAAGAGGGAAGGAAGAACGGAAGAGGAATAACTACGTACCTCCGTGTAAAAATGGGACAACGGTGAATCCCGAGCTGAGCCCAACCGTCCACACCGTTTCCCCGTTTCCCCTGGACCGCCCCGGATTCTGTGTGAGAAAAAGGCAAGGCGCGGCGGTGCCATGCTCTACTACAACGCTAACTACACTACCAATTTCACATCTACGCTAATTTGGAAGGGAATGTGGAGGTTTGCAGAAAAGTGACGTCGCGATGAGAACTGACCAGCAAGCCATCCCTCCGTTCTCCCTCACATTGCAATGACCAACTTAGCGTGTATCTGGAATTGGAAAGCGGTCACATGGAGGGTCAGATATTTTTCTGATCGTAATCCCTGTTGAGTTGTCAAGGCTTGCAAGGTTGTTGGGGTTGTTTACGTTTCTCCGCCCCCCCCCCCTCCTCTTTTTTTTTTTCCCTTCTCCCAAGAAATTCCATACTCTGTGAGGCCAAGGTGTGAAAAGGGGATGAACAAAAGACATGAGACGACAACAAAAAAGAGGCTAGGGAATTTCTCTGTATGTGCCTGGTCAACAGACTAATGTTGATTGTCCCAGGGGGACTGTTGTTGTGGAGCGCCCATCATGGATTTATCCCGAGTCAGTGGCAAATGTGGTGCTGGTTTTTCGTTTCCTGGCAAGAGTGCGTTCTGAGCTGAACCCTGAGGCTGAATCCATTGTACATATTACAGTGGCTCAAACGCAGATGTGATCCCGATTCCCGAAACCCCTAAGTGGTCTCGGTGATTTACAACCGCTCACATGTCGCCGATCTATTTGTCTCCATCCCCGAATATGCCCGACTTCGAGCGGGTTGCCTCCGCGAGGATGTTACCAGCATTGAACGAGGATTCCCAGTCTTCACAATCATTCCAAGCACAGAAAGCAGATTTTGCATGAGTCTATGTCCCATCATGCTCGTTACTCCTACACTACCATACATCACTACTGTGTGTATCACTACTGTGTGCTTCCATTTTCATATGCACATTGCTCTGATCCCTCGGGACCACACCAGCGCAGTGGTTTTGGGTCAGCATAGCAAACTCGTGACTGGTCGCATGTGTGAAAGATCATTCTGACGCCCAAAGCACTGCTGCTTCTATCTGTGTCCCTGTTGTGTTGCTGACCGATTCTGGTAAGCCGTGACAAGACGCCAGAAAAAGAAAGGAAAAAGGGAAACAAACAATAAAGAAAAAGGCTCCGGAGATGATCAGGCCATGCCTCTCCGAAACAAAATCCACCCCACTGCGTCTATCTCAGTTATCGTTGCCGTCGATCACCATGCCAACCGCGTTGGGAACTCCAATTAGTAGCTTGCCGCGCGGCACTACCACGCCCTTCACCTTCATGCAGCCGAACACAATGAGTTCACGAAGTTTTGGGCAGCTGCGAAAGATGCTACCGACAATGAAATCAGTGACCTGCTCACAGAAACTGATCTCAAGCTTGATCAGCTCTGGGTAGATGTTGTCGGCGCTGAAGACCTCTTCAAAAGTGCTGACTGTGATGTGACGACAGCCATAGATGTTGAGAGCTTGGAGCTTTCTGCCCGAGTGTGTCATCAGTGCCCGGAAACCATTCGAGCAAAAGCCAACCCCATCGGGATTGTCCCGTGGGTGTACTGAGTCCAGCTGGCGACACTTTTGGAAATCGATGAAGGACAGTGGCTTGTTGGTCCAGTCAGTGAAGAGACGGGTGAAGCCTTCATCGGTCATAACCTCGCTATCGGTGATTCGGAGTTTCGTGAGGGTCTGGCAGTTGTTGTGGAGAGCATCCAAAACTGAATTGTCGGCATCATGTACTCCAGTCAGTGACAGTGTTTCAAGCGTCTTGCCGATGCTCTTGATGAGGGTAACGTAGATGTCCGAGTGTACGTGGTTGCGTAAGTCGAGGCTAAGATGGCGAAGTGACTTGGCCTTTGCAAGAGCTTTGAGCCCTTCGCCAGAAGTCTGTTGATTGTGTTCCACTTTGAGTCTCATCAATGATGGACAAAATTTGGGAAGCAGGGCGAGGACACTGTCGCCGAAGTGATGGTCCGTCCAGTATACTTTCAAGGCTTTCAAAGACTGGCCTTTTTGTTCCAAGAACGCCTTCCACTTTGACTCCGACAAAAGATTAGCGCCATGCAGGTGAAAGCTTTCCAGATTTATATGGCGAGAAAGGAGGAAGTCCATAACCTCATCCTTAAAGTGGATGGCGTTGCAAATTTTAAGCCGCCTCAAGTTCGGCACCGATAGGAAGACACGGATATAATCGTCGGCTGTTAATTTGGCGCCTTCATAAATGAAGATATCCTCTGCCGATGGTTGTAAAAAAAGGCTGAGAGTGCGGGAGTCGAGCAGTCGGTGCTTTGAAAGCTTGCGGGCAATTTTGTCGATGACCAGGACCGGCAGGTCGCCCAAATCTTCAGCGAGATCAATGTTCTTAGCCACTGTTTCAATACATAGAGTCATCAGGCTTTTAGCGCCGGGGTGATAGGTGCCGTCCAAAATCTTGCTTTGAACCTGTCTGCGCGCGGATACCGCACCAGGGATGCGTTTGGTTCTCTTCCTGGGAGCCGCGTTGTCCTTGTCAAGCTCCCTGCCACAGGGATTGCAAAGAAGGCCTCCTTCAGGGGCATTGCGAGAATATGCTGTGACGGTGAATCGTTTGGAGCAGATGGAACAGTTCTCCATCTGGCCCGGCAGAGGGGCAGATCGTGCTTGGAAGATGGCTCTGGCGATCTCATCCTCGTTATCACCCTCGTCGTCATCATCGCTGGACTTGCGCTTGCGCTTCTGGAATCTCTTGCTGGCCTTGATCTTCTCAATCGCCCGCTGTTCTTTCTTGCGTTTTGCTTCTTGCGCCGCCGTGGTACGCCTGTTCCGAGCGGACAGTCCAACGGTGATAACTTCATCGTTGCCTGCATCGGCATTGGCTGCTTCTTCGGGTTCTACTGGCCGACTATCTTGCTGTTCCGTAGATGCATCCGGGGTTGCCACTGTGGCTGCCCTTCGGGCCTCAGCATCCAGACGAATTGCAGTCGCTGAGATATTGTGTGACTGTGCAATGTCAGCTTCATCCCAAAAATTCAAGACGTGGTATTATACAGCCAAGAAATCGGTCAGGGCAGATTGCCTGTTGTATATGGGTCTTTGATCAGCATGCCAGATCTTATCCGTGTCGCCACTTTGCAGAAACTTACGGTCCCTGAATTCTACGCGGAGGCCGGTTTTGTCGAGACCTAACTCCAGTCAGCCAACAGAACTGACCACCCAGACACTAAAAAGGGGGGTTCACATCTTGATGGTCATGCCACACGAGGTTACTTGTTTTTGAGATGTTGCAGGAGTAGGAAGAATGAAATACTCGGAGGTGCGCTCGGAGATTCGCGCCAGAGCCACGGTCCGGCGCGAGGAGGGGCAAACGCCAATTAAGTGCTGACGCCAGAACACCTGACTAACTTTGTAAGTGGAAGGAGCAGCGCCCGATAACAAACCAGTGTATTAGCTGAAAGAAGTGCTGGGAAAGCACATGACTTCGCGTCAAAATCAGACGCGCCTCTTGCACCTTCCTGCCCCTCACCAACTTTGCCCCAATCTTTCGAGAAGTGGCCATTCATCCGGACGAAGCAAATCTCCTCTCTTCTCGCCTTTGTCACACCAGCAAACAATATCTTATTGTCCGAACTTCTTGTCAACAGTTCTGTCGGACGGCAACTCGCCCTTCTCTCTTCGGACATATCGGCGCAACGCCTCAAAACTCTCGGCCCCCTTGTCTCCCGCTGCCTCACCTAAGCCTTGCTGTGGCCACCAAAGATTGTCCGCTGTTGAGAAAGTCACTGTGTCACCACGTCTATTTGGTGGCACCCCTTCTATTCCCCATCTTATACGGGGGACAATCCACGGAAACACAAGTCCGCCGGGTTCTCTGCCAAGCATGGCCCGAACCAGGGCATCGCTAGCAGCAGCAGCTAGCGACGATAGCAGTAAGTCAAACGCAGACCACCACGACTCGCATCCGCACGCCCGAAGGGATTTACATTGTGGGCCAGTGAGATGCGAAGCGCTCTCGCCAGTATTTCCTGTCTCGATGCCCCATTGAATTGTGCTGATCCACCGATTCAAGCATCCCCTGCTCAGCCGGAAACTACCCTACCGACCAGACGAACTCGCGGACGACCAGCCAGGACCATGCCTGGCAGCGGGACTGCATCGACAGTGCCAACCCCCGCAACGTCTGTGTCTGGAGGGAGCGACTATCAAACTCCTTTCACTAGCAATGTGACAACCCCGACACCAACAGACGTATCAAAGCCCAGCTCATCTAGGGCTTTGAAGCGAATCGAGGTGGTCTTGCCATCTTCGAGGCCTTCTGCGATCAGCCGCAGCACACTTCAGAAGAGCATCTATGCCATGAGCTCTAAGCGCAAGAGGGGCGTCATTGAGGACAGTGAAGACTCCGACTCCGACAATGCGCCTGACGCAAAACTCGCCAGGAAGCTGCAAGAGGAGGAAGACGCCGCTGCGGCGCTGACATTGGCAGGGTGTAGTGAGTCGAAGGGAAGTAGAGTTCGGCGCAGTTTTGGGGGGACTGGGGGCTTCGGCGCCAAACCATTGTCGTTGCCCGACAGTGATGATGATGAAAGTGCAGATGAATCCTATGGTGTCGCTTCCAAGAAGGCAGCCGAGAAGGTAACACCAGCCTCCAAGGCCACGGGTAAATACCCGAAGTATGCTCAGAAGCCCACGATTATTCCCGCTTCTGAAGGGGACGAAGATGATGATCTCAGCTCGCTCACAGCCTTATCCAGCATGAGTGAGGATGGCGACTCCGACCAACCTCTTGAGCAACGAAGGTTTGGAGCTCGCTCTTTTGGTGCCAGTACCTCGTCGAAGGGTCGTACTCAGATACGGAACAACATAGAAGCTTTGGAGGACGAGCGTAGCGAAGATGAAGAGGATGAGGACATCTCGGACTTTGTATCCGACTCCGACGATACGGAGGAGAGTGCGTCCGAAGCGGACGAAGATGCTCCTACTCCGGATGCGACTCAGTTGAGTGGTCCTCAGAGAAATCTAGCGGTCCTAGCCCGATCGCGTCGAGCCTACAGAGCTCCGAGGAGCACCCGTCGAGCTAAGACCAACCGGGATCTCCTCGAGAAGCATCATCCCGAACTCCTCACGATGTGGGACGAGCTTGAGAATATGCCGGTTTTGAATGTCGGCAAGGCCGAGCAACCAAAATCCATCTCGCGCCAATTGAAGCCGTTCCAGCTTGAAGGATTGGCATGGATGCGGGAAATGGAGAAGAAGACTGAGTGGAAGGGAGGACTCCTTGGTGATGAGATGGGTCTTGGGAAGACTATCCAAGCAGTGTCCTTAATCATGTCTGACTGGCCTGCCAAGAAACCATCATTGGTGCTGGTCCCCCCTGTTGCTCTCATGCAGTGGATGACCGAGATCGAATCTTACACCGACGGCACGCTCAGGACATTTGTTTTCCACGGAACCAACTCCAAAACCAAAAACCTCACTGTCAAGGACATCAAAAGTTACGATGTCATCATCATGTCGTACAACACCCTGGAGTCGCTCTACCGCAAGCAAGAGAAAGGCTTCAAGCGCAAAGATGGTCTTTATAAGGAAACGTCAGTCATCCATCAGACTGAGTTTCACCGTGCGATTCTCGACGAGGCGCACAGTATCAAGACGCGGACAACCATGACGGCGAAAGCCTGTTTTGCCCTGAAGACCACCTATCGCTGGTGTCTCAGCGGAACACCTCTGCAAAATCGTATCGGTGAATTTTTCTCGTTAGTCAGGTTCCTGAACATCCAACCCTTCGCCAGCTACTTGTGTAAGCATTGCTCTTGCTCGAAGCTGGAATGGAGCATGAATGAAGATGCCCGCTGCACCGACTGTAAGCACGGTTCTATGCAGCATGTGTCGGTCTTCAACCAGGAACTTCTCAACCCCATTCAAAAGTACGGCAACTTTGGTTTGGGTAAGACTGCTTTCAAGAAGCTTCGTATTCTTACAGCCCGGATCATGCTCCGGCGACTGAAGAAAGACCACACCAACGCCATGGAACTCCCTGTCAAGGAAATCAACGTTGAGCGTCAATTCTTCGGAGAGGAGGAAAATGACTTTGCAAACTCGATCATGACAAACGGCCAGCGAAAATTCGATACGTACGTCGCTACGGGAGTGCTGCTCAACAACTATGCGAACATTTTTGGTCTCATCATGCAAATGCGTCAAGTCGCCGACCATCCGGACCTCATCTTAAAGAAGAATAGCGAAGGGGGACAAAATGTCATTGTCTGCAGCATCTGCGACGAGCCTGCGGAGGATGCCATTCGATCTAGGTGCAAGCATGACTTCTGCCGCACGTGTGTCAAGACTTACCTTCATTCGTCAACAGAACCGAACTGTCCTCAGTGTCATATTCCGCTGTCTATTGACCTTGAGCAGCCTGAGATTGAGCAGGATGAGGTCTTTGTTAAAAAGTCATCCATCATCAACCGCATCAAGATGGAGAATTGGACCTCTTCATCCAAGATCGAGCTGCTGGTGCATGAGCTTCACAAGCTACGCTCTGACCATGCCTCTCACAAGTCCATCATCTTCTCTCAGTTCACGACTATGCTGCAACTTATTGAGTGGCGTTTGCGTCGTGCGGGCATTACAACTGTCATGCTTGATGGCAGCATGACACCGGCCCAACGGCAGGCCTCAATTGAGCACTTCATGAAAAATGCCGAGGTTGAGTGTTTCCTAGTTTCCCTGAAAGCTGGAGGCGTTGCCCTGAACCTCACGGAGGCTTCTCATGTCTTCATTGTCGACCCGTAAGTTGAGCTCAGTAACACATTGTTGTGTATTGCTAACTCTCTATGGCAGGTGGTGGAATCCTGCCGCGTAAGCTCCTTTTTGACCCTGGATTTGACAAATCTTGTCACCTTTACCTACACTCCTCTTCGAATCATATCCAGACTAACCATTGATTCATACACAGGGAATGGCAGTCTGCAGATCGATGCCATCGAATTGGCCAAACTCGCCCATGCACCATCACACGTTTGTGTATTGAGGACTCTGTTGAGAGCCGAATGGTTCTCCTCCAGGAGAAGAAGACTAACATGATCAACTCGACCATCAATGCGGACGATGCAGCAATGGACTCGCTGAGCCCTGAGGATTTACAGTTCCTGTTTAGGGGCTCTTAAGTGCCTTACGCATTTCTGAACACGTACGACCTAGACCCCATGCTGTGCGAGATTGGTGATAGATTCAACTGTCATGTTCATCAGCTGTTTCCGGTTCTGGCAAACTTGGGAGGGGCGACACAGGTGGTAAGCCTTTACAGCGGTTAGGGATCAATGTGTTTTAACTTGGCGGTGAGCCAGTGGTTTCCTTCTTTCCTTTCCCTTTCCTTTTCTTGCCCTTTCTCTTGGACTAGGGCTTGCTTTATGGGTCACATTTGGAGTCTAGGAGGAGATTGTTACCAAACCCACCGAAAGCACGAGGTTAGAGGCAAGCAATCACAAAACGTTAGTGTAGCTGAGCATTTCTCCGTGGGGTTATTGGGTCACTCTGAGTCATGTCATTTATATTCTGTACTCTAGCTGTTTGTTCAGATATGTACTGTAGCGAGAATGGACAATACGTCCTCCCAGTGACATCAACCCTACAATCTGATCGGCCCCCTTCCCTGGTAGATTGCTCAGGTGGTACTTTCCAGCGGTGTAAAGTGCTCCTCCACTTGCCCTCTAAAAAACAGATGGACCAATCTGTCAGGGCGTGTCCCCAGTTTTACAGGGCTTGATGTAAAACCTCAAGGCTCGAACTTCAAAGTCAGGGCTTGGATTTCTTGTCTAAACGCCACACAAGCAGCACTGCAGCTCGACGCCCATCAGGTCGAATGCTACCATCTTATCTTCCAGGGTTGGGGCTGTTGTTACTTGGAGAATCCACAGCGGAGATCCCAGGCGGGCTCGGCAGCTACCCGCGCCGGTGGGGTAACTTAACGTACGTGTACACGTGTAGGTATGTAGGTAGGCAAGCCCGCAGGTCACAGATGTTATCGGTTCCTGCAGCGGGGCGCATGATCGAGAGTGATTGGCCGGGAACTGTGGGGAATCCCTGCCTCTCAGTGGCACGAGGACCGATCTCAAGATCTCTAGTGTGCACTCCTAGGCTGCACCCCCCGCACTTCTCTCCCCCAAGCCTTGTTTCCAGATTTTCCAGTCTCGCTTCTGCTTCTCAAGGCGCATTTCTGAAGTCCCCAAGCCATCTCTGTCCTAGATTGAGCCTTGCTTTTCTTCGCCTTTTGTGCCTTCACCTGTCGTTTCCCAGCGGCCAACTGCGAGCTTAGGTCTCGTGGCGCCACAACTCTGAGTTGTCCACCGGGCTTCGTTTCTGGGAAGATTTGGAGCAGTACCTCTTCAGACCTCTGTAGCGCGCTCGGTTGACTTCTTTCCTCGTCATCGCCGAGTCCCTCTGCTCGTGTTCCGCCGTTCGGGCAAGAATATGCGAGTTGACTTCGTAGCGCTGGCCGCTCTCACCAGCGCGTCGACGCTGACACCTCCGGTCTTGCCATTGATCGTTCGCAACCCGTATCTGAGCACATGGTTGGGCCGTGCGCGAGAGGCACCATGGGAGGACTGGCCAATATTCTGGACCGGCTCCCATGTAGGCGGCACTGTCGCAACCTGTCAATCTGAGCAGCACACCGCTGACAATGCCTTCATTTCTAGATCGGATTCTCTGTGATGGCCGCACTTCCCGCTGCCGGGAAAGTGTATCCTCTCCTCGGGCGCCCGCACGACTCGTTGCCACACAGCAGCAAGTTCTACAATGTCACCTTCCCTGAGTATCTCGGCTCGACCTTCGACGCCTCAACAACGAATCTGACATACCAGGTTCCCGGTATCTCGGATGGTGAATCTGTGCGCGTGACACTCTCATTCTTGTCGCCGATCACACCGTCCTCCACGTTGAGGCAGTCGATTCCTGCCGCGTATCTAACTGTCATCGTCGACGGCTGCTCCGATATCAATATTTACACGGACCTCAATGGTGAATGGGTCACCGGAAATCGTGGGAGCGTTCTTCGCTGGGAACTACACGAGCCCCCTCACGATCGACACAAGCCTGCTATCAAGACATGGAAGGTCGCCCGAAAGGAGGAACAGTTACTAACCGAGTTCAACGATCATGCGGAGTGGGGAACTCTGCATTTTTCAGCACCAGTAGACATTCACCATCAATGTGGAACTTCAGCTCTCCTTCGCCAGCACTTTGCCGAGAAGGGCCTACTCAAAAACGACATCGACCGAAAATACCGCCGTGTTATGGAAGAGGAGCCGGTTTTTGCCTTCTCAAAGAGCTTTAAGCTTGCCAGTGGGAAGCCGGGTTCGAAGTGCTACAGCAACACAGACAGTGTCACTTTCACCTATGCCTTGATTCAGGATCCTGTGGTCCAATTCGCGTCTGCTAGGGGACTGACGTTGATGAGGCCGCTGTGGGCTTCGTACTTTGGCTCTGCCGACGAGCTTGTACGGTATCACTATGACGATTTTGCAATCGCAGCTTCTCTAGCAAGAAACTACTCAGAGACGGTTGCTCGCGATGCATATAAGTCCGGTTCTCAAGATTACCAAGACATTGTCGCCCTTTCCGCTCGCCAAGTGCTTGGCGCAACCCAGTTCTCAGGAACCCCAGATGGCCCCATTCTATTCCTGAAGGAAATCTCATCGAATGGTAATTTCCAGACAGTGGACGTCATCTTCCCAGCTTTTCCCTTTTTCCTGTACACCAACCCGCAGTGGTTGGGATACCTCCTCGAACCACTCCTTGAACACCAGCTCAGTGGGCAGTACCCGAACAACTACAGCATGCACGACCTCGGCGCGCACTTCCCCAACGCAACTGGCCACAGTGACGGTCGTGACGAGTATATGCCAGTTGAGGAGTGCGGAAACATGCTGATCATGGGACTTGCTCTTGCGAATGCCCTGAGATACGATACCGAGCCGGCATTCATGAGCGCAACGATAGGCCAAAATGCTGTGCAGCTACCTGGGACTAAGGAATGGGGGCACTCGGTTGATGAATACGGCATGGACAGGCGAGCAAATGTTGGTATCACCACAGGATCCCGAGCTGCGGAGAAGTGGTTGTCGCGCTCGTACAAGCTCTGGGACCAGTGGACAGGCTACCTTGTCCGAGAATCTCTTATTCCTCACAACCAGCTCTGCACAGATGACTTTGCTGGCTGGCTGGCGAATCAGACAAACCTGGCGTTGAAGGGAATCATTGGAATCAAAGCAATGAGTGAAATCGCCCAGATTGTGGGCCGGGACAACGAGGCGAAGCAATATCAGAGAATTGCAGAGAAGTATATCGAAAAGTGGCAGGAATATGGTATCTCCAGAGACCAGACTCATGTGAAGCTGGCTTACACGTGGTATGGATCGTGGACAACAATCTACAACTTGTACGCCGAGTCACTGCTATGCTTCCACATCGCAGATGAAGATACATCAACAAACAAGGCACAGGGAGACCTGCCCAGTCAGAGACCCATCGGGGATGGAGACCGGCGTACCCGGCCTTTTATTCCCGACAAGGTGTATCAAATGCAGAGCGACTGGTACTCTGCCGTCCTCCAAAGATACGGACTGCCACTCGACTCGAGGCATCTGTACACGAAGAGCGACTGGGAATTCTTCGCTGCCGCTGTGACCAGCAAGAAGACGAGAACCGAAATTCTCGGCACCATCGCTAGATGGGTCAATGAGACAGCAACAGGTAAGCTTCACGCCAACTCAAAGGAAGGCAAGGGGTCAATCAGCTAACACATTACTAACTAGATCGCCCATTCACTGATTTGTACGAGACAGAAGGCAATGGAGGTTACCCAGGCATTTACTTCAAGGCACGGCCGGTCGTGGGTGGACATTTTGCATTCTTGGCGTTGGAAAGAGCATGTGGCGGAAAAGCCATTAATGCATTGAGGTTTTTGGACCAGCAGCCGGCGGCGCACGTCGACGTTGAACAGGCGCTCCTCTCAGATAGGCCCCTGGTGGACCCTTGGGTTAGTGACCTGTGAGTTTTGACTTTTGTTTGAGCGAGCGATCGTTTGGATGGTCCATGTGCAACGACAACAAAGAGTAAGTGCTTTTTGAATCAGCTGTTCTCCCCGCATCGGGAACATGACAAAGTTGGAGACAGAGGGGGTCGTTGGATAGTTGAGGTCCACTGCAGAGTTATCGTTTGAATGAATATCAGGATGCACCCCGGATGAAAACCGAGCAGCAGTTGCAGGCCTCAGATTGGATGCCCAAGGATGCGTACATGTTGTCGCTCTTTTGTGGGCCACTGTGGCTGAAACAGGCTAGCGCCATTTCTGTTCGGCACGGGCCATTGGTTGAAGACGACTCAAGGCAGCCCATCGTCGCCTGTCTCGCCTCGCCCTCCTTCAAAATTTCGCTCTTGCAACAGCCTTCTCCCAGTTGTCCCAGGCCGGCCGTTTTGCTCTCTGCAGCAGCGATTTCCACACCTTCTCATCGCCCTTTAAACGTTCATCCCTAAAGGGTTTTCTCTTTTTCTCAACCTTTTTCTAACCTACAATCTGGGGTCGCGTCTTTGACCTCAATCAGCCCTTTTTTTGCCTGTATCACACAAGTTCCATCCCGCGCAAGCAAGTGGACATTTCTCAAAAGATTCACAACACTTCTCTCGCATCTAATCACTCCGACATCCGACTCATCCAAAGGTCATCATGGCTACTACCGCTATGGATTACGAGAACGCCAATGGCGATCGCTTTGATGGTAAGTTGACTTTTTTCTTTCTTTCCAAATGCACGTCGTGCCAGTTGCGCAGTCGCGTCACGACCGTGGCAATTGCAGCAACATCAGCAACTGGTAGTCGCTGACACCATTCTTGCAGAGGATGCACCTCGCTATGACCGCGACCGCAGTGCGTCGCCGCGACGCGATGATGGCCATGACTCCTCGCGCCGTCGCTCCATGTCGCCCAATGGACATGATCGGTAAGTTGCACTCTCCAATCTTCCTTGCCTCCAACGGTGCAAATTTACTGATTGATATGCGTCTGCCACAGCGCTCCGACAAAAAATGACAACCCCTCCAAGGAGGATGATGGCGCCATCAACCCAGGCTCCAACCTTTTCGTCACTGGTATTCACCCTCGGCTCGAAGAGACTGAGGTTACTCGCTTGTTTGAGAAGTACGGCGAAGTGGAGAAGTGCCAGATCATGAAGGATCCGCACACTGGGGAGTCGCGTGGTTTTGGATTCGTCAAAATGGTCACTTCTGAGCAAGCTGATGCCGCCAAGGAGGGCCTCCAGGGCGAAATGATCGAGGGTCGCACCCTCAGCATCGAGAAGGCTCGCCGTGCTCGTCCCCGTACTCCCACTCCGGGCAAGTATTTCGGTCCTCCCAAGCGTGGTAAGTCATTTCAAAGCCCAAACACACTTTCCGCAGCTGACGATCCCAGGTGAGCCCCGTCGCGGTGGCTTTGATGATCGCCGCCGTGGTGGATACAGTGGCGGCTTTGGTCGCGATGACTCGTACCGCAGCGGCGGCGGCGCGGGTCATCGCGGATATCGCGATGACCGTGGCTATGACCGTGGTTACGACCGTGGTTACGACCGCGGCGGATATGACCGTGGATATCGCGAGGATCGCGGATATGACCGGAACTACCGTGAGGATCGCGGATATGATCGTCGTGACCGCGACGATGCCCATGGATTGCGTGCTGACCGCTATGGAGGTGGCCGAGACGTTGGTGGACGCGACGACCGCGGCTCCGAGCGCTATGCCGGCTCTGCTGGTGGTCGCGGTGGCCCAGACGACCGCCGTGGCCCTAGCTATGACAGAGAGCGGTACGATCGGCCCAGCGACCGCGATGCTCGCTCTCGCGATGCTCCTCCCAACGCCGGTTATAACGATGCCGCCCCCCGCGGTGAGGCCCGTGAGCCCTACGGTAATGAAGCAGAGTTCTGAGATCGGAAATATTTCGGCTGACCAATTTGCAGGCACCCGCTGAGTCGAGAAGCGAGCGAATTCGGGCAGAGCTTCGCCCACCTGAGAATACAAGGCTAAGTGGTGAACTAATTTCTTTCCTCATTTTCTTTCACGTATGGCATGGGAAAATTCGGATATCCTAAAACGCGGTCCTCGGCTGGAGTTACGGCAGATACTGGGAAGGTTCTAGGCTCTGTTTATCTCGGCAATCGCCCTGTTTCACACAGTCGCCTAGACCTTAGCCTTTGTGAGGTTCGCGACACTCCACATACAATGGCTTGGGATCTTGGTCAGTCAGCGGCAATAGTCGACAATTTGTCAAGGGATCCACTCTTTCCTTTCTCCACGATATGGATCAGATACACGAGTGGATGGAAAGCCGCGCCTGTATTATCTTATTTTCGGCTCGTTTACCGCCAACGGCGATTCCGTGACGACTTTGCGCAAGCCTATTTCGACAGAGGGTTTCTTTACGTAGTCGACAAGCATGATACGAACCACAGCAGCACTCAACAATTAGTCGTGAACAGCAAATGCCTCGAATGGTGGCGGTTACTATATGCGGGTGCAACCCATCGAGGAACATCAGCTTTCTCGACCCCATAAGTGTTCAGCATTTCCCAGGCACCATTTTGACATATTCTATCCGCCACCTTGCAACATGCGACTTTGAACCGTGATGATATATTTCTTCGATGAGACATCGCCTTGGCCCATCATGCCGACACTCGTCGAGGCTCGGCTCGTGATATTTAAGTACCGCACCTGCCAAGCAGTACGGTCAAGGTAATTCCCTCGTCAAGAAGAGAACATTGTGTCTGACGGTGATCTTGCTAGGCTCTTTGGGGTGGTGAGTGCCGAATTGAACGTGATCAAGGGGATGTTCGCCCTTTATTTTATTTTGTTTTTGCGGAGGGGGGGCTGGGGCCCTAAAGACGGTGGCAGCTAACTTGTTCATGAGAAGAAAGCGGCAGGCTCCAGATGAGAGTTTTCTTCAAGTCAGTCAGGAAGGAATCACCAACAAGTGTTGGGATCGGCAATTTAGAAGCTCTCGCTGGCCCTGCTCCGTGCTACGTTTGTTCTCATTTTGCCTTACAATCTCTGGGGTGCGGAAAAAGTGTGCTGGCACGGACACCTTGGTCACTTCAGGGATTTCCGCATGCAGCTGAAGAAACGAAGTAAGAGGCTTGCTCTTTGTGCGGCAACATGCGGTAACGTGTAGACAATGAACTCCTCGCTACTACGCCGGATTCATCACTTGGAGGGCACATGGACAATGAGAAGGATAAAAATGCCTGGTTGTATTCGATAAATAGACTCACCTTCTCCCAGCAAACCCAGTCATGAATCGTCTCCCTCCATTTAGTCGCTATCATTTATTCATCACGTTAATTGGTCCTAATTCAACGGCTTCAACTTTGTGTCGGTGACCACAACCTCAAGGGCATCATGTCATCCCTGCTGCTTGTCACGAATGAAAAGGCGGCAGATGATCAGCCCGACGTGGTGGGTCAGGTCAGCCCGAGGCTCCGGGGAGGAGCGGGGCGCCAAACGCGGTCTGTAACAAGAGAAGCAGAGGAAATGACAACACACCAAGGGAGAACACCTTTTTCTGGAACTGGTGTCAATCCCCGGATTCCGCGAAATGCCAATAGGAGAGCCGACGACGTGGATCAAGAGGAGGAAGGCGAGGCAAACCCGCCGGTGCTAGCAGGGGAGGAGCTAGGCGAAGAAGAGTTACATGAATTGGATCAAGTCTCAGACTATATGGTGGGAAGGTCTCAGCAAGAGTTGGTGGACTCATTACGGCAACTGCACTCGCCCGAACACGCATCGATGCGTGTCTTGGGTGACGAGAATTCGAATAGCACCAACAGGGCCAGCCATCAGCACCAATTCGCCAGGATCTCTGAAGAGAGTTTGAGAGACCTGTCGTCTTCGGATCGGGATCAGGGGTGGCGCGAGGCCTATCAGCACCTCGATCAAGTGCTGAGATTTCTTGCCGACCCGGGCGAAATAGGGGAGGTGGCCGCCGCGCATGTAAAAGAGCAAATGCAGGGAGACAGCCGACAGCCACCTGACCCAGCAATCCCGCCGCCGTCGATTCCAACTCAATTCCTCACCGTTAGACGCGCCTTTCTCCACAATTTGCGGTACCGCAAGCAAAGGGACAGGTGGGTATATCTTCTATACCATGAGACGCGGGCCCGCGATGGAACCAAGATAGATAAGGACGGCATGCGTGCCCTAAAGCAGACCAAGTACAGAGCAGTAGTAGCCGCGCTGAATGCCCTCAAAGGAGATTATATCGACCTCTACGACTACCATCAGTTCGAATTTCTGATACTATACCCGGGGGAGTACTCTCCGGCGCGTACCGGAGGGGCCGCTGAGGGGGAGGCCGAACGGCTGAGAACGGTCCAGTTGAGCGAGAACCGGTTCTTAACCAAACGACAACGGAGGCGGACCCAAAGACGGGTTGCCCGAGCCGAGCTCGGGACCGTAAGCGACGCCAGGCCAGCCGCGGCCCCCTTGACCGTGAGCCAGATTGCGGCTGAGATGAACAGACAACGACAGGAACAGCTGGCCAAGTCGAGGCGGGTCGAGCGCGGGAGGAGGGCCTAGAACATGTACCCAAAAGATATGAACCTCACGGCCCGAATCGGCTACCATCCGAGTGCGGCTAGCTTCTACTATCTTAGCAGCATTGACCTTAGATCGCTGAATCCAGATGACCCAGGTGGACGAGGTGGTGGTTCTGATCAGGCCGGCGGTAGCGAGGAGGCTGCTACTGCTGGTGGCGGAGGGTGATTGACACAAGCATCCAGAGAGAGGAGCCAAGAGCATTGCAATATGTAATCTATTTCTTTCTGGTTTGAACAGCGTGGGCAATTGGCAGAGATACCAGTGCTTTTTTGAAGGTGGAACCTTGGCAAGTCCCAGATAATCAACGAAACGTGTGTCAAGAAATCCTAGGTGAAGGTTGCCGTGACGGCACCGAAGAACTCCAGCGAGGTTGCAGGCTAACGGGGGAGCAACCTCAAGCTTGGTGCGGGGCATGACCCCATCACCATTGGATCTTGCAGACGTTAGAACTTAGAAGGCGCGCTTGAGGTGCGCCAATGCGACAGCCCGATCCAGACGGGTTCGCCAAACTGTTGTGACCGGGGCTTGTTCGATGCAGTTCGGTATGCCATGGTGAGACCCGCGTGGTTGACAAAAGACCGATGTCGGGCGTCGGTGCCGCAGCGGATCTTGTCCGGTTCACCACTTCCCTCGCCGCGTGTGCAGCAACAATTCCCCGTTGCTTGGCGGCCTGCTGAGCAACCCGTTTCCCAATGTATACCCTCGGTCTCGGCACAACCTGTTGTCCAGGTTGCTGCTTACCAGATGCCAATCCACCGATAACCCGGATAGTAGACCAAAAGTATCAGCTGTATTTGAAAGCAGTAAGGCCCAAGTCGCACTGTCGGACCCCGAGCCTTATTTCCGTCCGTGTTGACGCAACATTGACTTAAAAGGTACAGCGGACACCAATGCAGGTGTAGATGAGATTGATTATGCAACGAACGCGAAGTTCTACAACTCTTTTGTCATGGGTCGGGGAATTAACTGAGCGAAAGGATATAGGTGAGATAGGTGAAAAAGCCCAATGGCTCTCAAAAATGCCGTGTCGGATGGGACCCGTGTTATCTCCGATGTTCAAGCTAGGCTATCCGGGGGGGAGGGAAGGAACGGCAGCGCCTGCCACTCCCCGACCGCGTGAAGCTGCCCGCCCGACTGCAACCATGCTCCATCAGGCGGGCTGCACTGACAGTCTCCGCATCATCATGGCGGAAAAGGAAGCAGAAAAAATCCAGGAAATCCCGGATTGAGAACGGGCAGACCCAGGGCGTCGGTCTGTCCTTTTTTCTCCTTCCGCCCTCGCGTCTATCTCGGTCCTTCTCCTCCAAGTAATTCTTACGTTCTCTCTCCCTCTTGTTAGCCCCTACCTAAGCTGTTGTCGTATCTTCATCAACAAGGCCCAGCTGTCGTTCGTCATCTTTGCCCGCCATGCAGTAGTAACTGCCTAGTCATTAGCTTCCTCGATTCCGTCATCCTAAGAATTTTAACTGCGACCTTTCAAACGTCGGCCGTTGCTGGCCCAAATGTTGGTCTGAGCCTGTTCCTCTCGCTAAATACTTTTAGTGTGAGTGGCGGCGGGTCAACCGTTAACCTCTTAATTTATAATCGCTGACCTCTCTGCCACTGGTCGCTCCTCGCGCTAGACGCGTGACATCTCGGTGCATTTCAAGGCAGACCCATCTCTTGTCTTCTGCTGGCCCAGAACAGTCCCCTTGCTCACAGCTGGTGGTCTTCTGCGGCAATGGCAAGCTCTGCGAGTGCGGAAAAGGGCAACGAGGCTCGTTTGCGCTCGCCACCCGAAGCCCCGATTAAGCCTAAACAGTATGAGGAGATCCGGCCAGCGAAAGATGAGTGTGCCAAATCAGATGATAAGGACGTTGAGGCTGTAGATACGGGCGTGAGGCCTGAGTTGAGTCGTCAAAAAAGCAGCGCTGCTACAAGCGTTGTAACAACAACACCGAGCACCAACCCGCCGCCCCAAAAGCCATGGTATAAGCAGCCAAATCCCCTCCGATGGGGCAAAATCTCGCCGCCGCCCCAGGAGAGAGGACCGTCGCCCGAAAACAAGGCCGGTTTCCTGAGTGTTCTCATCTTCAACTGGATGAGCCCATTGATGCGAGTACGTGAAACAAACAGCCTTGCTCAGGGGTTACAAACAAAAGCGGCGGAAATCGTTGCTGACATGAAGTGTAGACGGGTTACCGGCGCCAATTAGAACTCAATGATCTCCCCGTCATCAATCCCAGTCGCGCCGTGGATCCTACCACAGACAGGATGAAGAAATCCTTCAGCCGCAGAGTCAAGGCCGGCAACAAGTATCCTCTCTGGTGGGCCATGCATGAGACGTATTTCCGCGAGTTCTGGATCGGCGGCGCATGCCACCTCGTTGCCTCTCTCTTGCAGGCCGTGTCACCTTTTATACTCCGCTTTCTTATCCAGTTTGCCACCGACGCCTACATTGCAAATCTGCAGCAACTACCGCCCCCTCACATCGGGGCTGGATTAGGCCTGGTATTTGGTGTGACGGTGATGCAGATTATACAGAGTCTAGGCGTAAACCACTTCATCTACAAGGGCATGGTGGTGGGCGGTATGACCAGAGCCTCTTTGATCAGCATGATCTACGAGAAGTCCATGGTTATCTCTGGCCGAGCCAAGGCTGGTGGTGCAGAGCCTCCTGATACACCCGCGGCCAGGGCTGCCGAGAAGATTGTCAAAAATGCAAAGAAGAGAGGACCTCCTGGTATAAAAGGTCCCCCGGGTGGGATAGGAGGCGGTCCAGCTGGTCCCAATGCTGTGGCCGGAGACGGGACAGGCTGGGGTAACGGCAGGGTGGTGAGTCGAGTCCAGCTCGTACAATCTTCTTACACATGATAACTGACGTGGGGTGAGGGGTGGCGCGCATTCAGATGAACTTGATGAGCGTTGACACTTACCGCATCGATCAAGCGTCTGGTTTGTTCCACATCATCTGGACAGCGCCACTAACGATTCTGATCACACTCGCCCTGCTTCTGGTCAACCTGACCTACAGCGCGTTGGCTGGCTTCGCTCTCCTAGTCATGGGCCTTCCTGTCCTTACCCGCGCTATCAAGAAACTCTTCATTCGAAGAAAGAGCATCAACAAGATCACGGACCAGCGAGTAAGCTTAACGCAGGAGATTTTGCAGTCGGTCCGTTTTGTCAAGTTCTTCGGCTGGGAACCTGCCTTTCTCGACAGGCTCGGCCAGTTCCGGAACCGCGAGGTTCGGGCCATCCAGATCTTGCTCTCGATTCGTAACGCGATAATGGCTATCAGCTTGTCGTTGCCCATTTTTGCATCGATGCTGGCCTTCATCACGTACTCGCTGACACATCGTAATCTCCCCCCTGCGGAGGTGTTTTCGTCGCTGGCGTTGTTCAACAGCTTGAGGATGCCACTAAACCTGCTTCCCCTAGTCATTGGCCAGGTAACTGATGCTTGGTCATCGTTGGCGCGTATACAGGAATATTTGTTAGCAGAGGAAAGAGAAGAGGAAGCCGTCTTCAAGCCCGACGCGCCGAGTGCTGTCGAGATGCGAAACGCCTCCTTTACGTGGGAGAGGACACCGACTCAAGACCTGGAAGGCACCGTTGGCGGTGCCGCCAGCAAGAGGGATGACAAGGGGCTGAATCCGGGGAAAGGGCGGAAATCCTCGCCTTCGCCACCAAGAAGCTCCGGGGAAGACGTCAGCACGCTGGTTGAGGAGCCTGAACCATTCAGACTGCAAGACATGAGTTTCGAAATCGGGCGGAAGGAGCTTGTCGCAGTCATTGGCACCGTGGGTAGTGGCAAAACCTCGCTCCTCTCTGCTTTGGCTGGCGATATGAGGAAGACGAGCGGCGAGGTCGTCCTGGGTGCCTCTAGGGCCTTTTGTCCCCAATACGCCTGGATCCAGAATACAACAGTCAGGGAGAATATTCTATTCGGCAAAGAGATGGACAGCACCTGGTATTCTGAGGTTATTAAGGCGTAAGTGTTATCGGCTTTCGCTTCCCGTTTCCGTAGACGCTGACTGGCTGACATTTATCTCTCTTAGGTGTGCGCTGCAACCGGATCTCGACATGCTACCGAACCACGACTTAACAGAAATTGGCGAAAGAGGAATCACCATCTCGGGAGGTCAAAAGCAACGACTCAATATCGCCCGGGCCATCTACTTCGATGCCGACATCGTTCTGATGGACGACCCTCTGAGTGCTGTTGACGCTCACGTTGGCCGACATATCTTTGACAATGCTATTCTTGGTTTGCTCCAAGACAAGTGTAGAATTCTTGCCACCCATCAACTCTGGGTCTTGAGTCGCTGTGACCGGATCATCTGGATGGAGGGTGGCAAGATCCAGGCCATTGACACGTTCGATAACCTCATGGAGAAGTCGGAAGGATTCCAGCAGCTAATGGAGACGACAGCCATCGAAGAAAAGAAGGATCCTGCTGCTGCTGCTGCTGCTGTTGCTGTCGTTGATGACCAAGCCCCTGCGAAGAAGCACAAGAAGGCAAAGGGCCTCATGCAGACCGAGGAACGGGCACTCGCCAGTGTACCATGGTCCGTTTATTCGGCCTATATCAATGCTTCGGGGTCAATCCTGAACCTCCCGTTCGTATGTTTCCTTTTGATTCTTGCCCAGGGATCCAACATAGTGACGAGCTTGTGGCTGTCATGGTGGACCTCGGACAAGTTTAATTTGTCCATGGGGGTATATATCGGCGTGTATGCGGGTCTCGGCGCCGTCCAGGCACTTCTCATGTTCGCCTTCATGGTGGCTCTCTCCATCTTCGGCACCACAGCAAGCAAGACGATGTTGGCCGCGGCCATGGCGCGGGTACTGCGTGCGCCCATGTCCTTCTTCGATACAACTCCCCTAGGTCGCATCACGAATCGCTTTAGCCGTGACGTTGACACGATGGACAACACGCTGACTGACGCCATGCGCATGTACTTCTTCAGCGTCAGTGCCATTATCTCTGTCTTCATCCTCATCATCGTCTTCTTCTACTACTTCGCCATCGCACTTGTACCTCTCTTTCTCTTGTTCCTCTTCGCCACAAGCTACTATCGTGCGTCGGCGCGTGAGATCAAGCGATTTGAGGCTGTCCTTCGGTCCTCAGTCTTTGCCAAGTTCAGCGAGGGACTGTCTGGCGTGGCGAGCATCCGGGCATACGGTCTCAAAGACCGCTTCATCGCCGATCTGCGCAAGTCAATTGACGACATGGACTCAGCTTACTACCTGACGTACTCCAACCAACGGTGGCTATCGATCCGGTTGGACATGATTGGTAATTGCCTCGTCTTCACAACTGGCATATTGGTCGTGACATCGCGCTTCTCCGTGAACCCATCGATCGGCGGTTTGGTATTGGCATACATTCTTTCCATCGTGCAGATGATTCAATTTACTGTCCGGCAGCTGGCCGAGGTCGAAAACGGCATGAACGCGGTCGAGCGCATTCTGTATTATGGGACGAAACTAGAAGAGGAGGCGCCACTCAAGACCATCGAGGTCCGTCCCAGTTGGCCAGAGAAGGGTGAGATTGTGTTTGACAATGTTGAGATGATGTACCGCGAAGGATTGCCCCTTGTTCTCCAAGGGCTCAACATGCACATTCTTGGAGGTGAACGCATCGGTATCGTTGGAAGGACTGGCGCCGGAAAGAGTTCCATCATGTCAACACTCTTCCGTCTCGTAGAGCTCTCCGGCGGTCACATCACTATTGATGGCGTCGATATTTCGACCATTGGTTTGCAAGACTTGCGCTCTCGTCTCGCCATTATCCCACAGGACCCGACACTATTCCGTGGCACTGTCCGAAGCAATCTCGACCCCTTTGGTGAGCATACCGACTTAGAGCTCTGGTCTGCCCTCCGGAAAGCCGATCTTGTTCCTTCAGATAATGGGCCGGACTCGGCATTACCCGAGGCACCGCCGCCGACGAACGTGAGCGGCACCGCCTTGGCCCCAGCCAGTCGTGTCCAGCTCGACTCCATCGTGGAGGAAGATGGTCTAAACTTCTCTCTTGGCCAACGTCAGCTGATGGCCTTGGCCCGAGCCCTCGTCCGCGGCTCACAGATCATTGTGTGCGACGAAGCCACATCCAGTGTCGATATGGAGACAGACGACAAGATCCAGGTCACCATGGCCAAGGGCTTCCGCGGCAAGACGCTGTTGTGCATTGCGCACCGTCTGCGCACCATCATCGGCTATGACCGCATCTGCGTCATGGATAAGGGTCAGATCGCCGAGATGGGACCCCCGCTGGAGCTGTGGAAGGATGAAGAGGGCATCTTCCGTGGCATGTGTGACAGAAGCGGTATCCGCGTCGAGGATATCCGTAACGCGAGGGCGGACAATCAGGAAGGCGATATCGAGGGGCAGTTATCCGCGGCGGTCGAGAGGAGAGAGTGTGAGAAGGAGGACAAGCAATAGTGATCATTCATATCCGCCGGGCCAGGGTTTGGAATCCCTCGTGTTGTTCCGTATACGATCCGGAATAGTTTTTACAGCGAGATTTGGCGGGAACATGATATATGGACTTGGGTTAATCGGGGCGTCAGCTGACAAGGGATACTTGGATTGCGATGTGCTGAGTACCGGTACCAGGTTTGTAGGGAAGAAACGTTTGGGAAAGAAGGGGTATGAGACACCAGAGTGGCATGGCAGAGCATAGCGCAGGTAACTTTGGCAGATGGGAAAATAGTTTCTGTCGGAGGAGCGAATCTACAGGCCAGTTCAGACGGCATGGCAATGGTGAAATCTGTGCTGGCTGCCTATTATGAGAATACCACACTGACACTGACGCCTATACATGTTATGAGAACTTGAGCAGTTCAGTTGTCACACACCCTTTCTGGCCCCTGGTGTGTTTCGGTCAGTCGGTGGTTCGTGCACCAAGCTTTGCCAGGCAATGGTTACGTACCATGTGCCAATCGCCAAAGTGCAACCTGAATGGTTTTAATGTTGTGTCACCCAAGGAAGCATCTTGCACCTTGCACGTCTACTCGCCTCACCTCACCTCTAGAATGTCCGCATTGTTTACAACGACCATGTAGCAAACGCGGTGAAAACGAGTACCTATCCTGCCCTAGCGGTATACTGCAATTTTGACGGGTTTCTCTTTGCCCCTGTTTTCTACGTCTGGCATGACCTTTTAGCAACTGCCTTGCCCGTAATGGCCCAGGACACTGTCATGGGTAGCTACCTTACACGGATACGGGAGGCTGCAGATTAAATCTGGGTTGCCTTACATTGGTGATGGGTCGCCAGTGTGTCACAGACGGGGATAAATATATGAACCATAGCCAGGAGGGTCAAGTGTCTGAACGACATGCCAAGACACCTCAACAGGGGATGCAGCTGAACGAGCCAAAGCTGGTGGAAGAACTATGTCCATTAACAAAGAAGTACTAAAAAAACCGAGGGACTCATTTAAGAGAACCATGCCAGTGTTCTGGTGCGAAACACAACGAAAACGCATGAACATATCACGAGCTAACAACGGAGCCACAAAAGGGAAGAGACGACGGCCAGACTCCTCTCCCTGGATCAGAGACTAGAGCTCCTCCTCTTCTTCTCCCACCCCCTCAACTCGGGACCAGCAGGATTGAAGCTCATCAGTGTAGCCTAGCATCTATTTGCCTCGCCTTGTGAAGGACTAGGGTCCTGTGATTGCCATCGTGGACACTATTAAAACACCCGCCCCTCAAATTTCGCGAACCTCCCGCCTCAGAGAAGCTTGACAAGCATGTAAGCTGTGGCAGCCTCAGTAACCCCTGTGTCCTGGCGGGCTAGGACTTTGGCTGTAATATTGTCCATCGGGTCCATTAGGAAACCGGCCGTATGGCACATGCTGCTGTTGCGGGGGTGGTTGCTGCCCAGGGAAGGGTTGATCGCCTAGCAAGTCATCCAAGAAAGCGCTGGGTGCTCGCTCATTGGCGCTAGGAGGTCTGTTAAGATTGAGGGAGCTGCTGCTGAAGTCGCGCCGAGGCCCGACAAGGGGTGAGTGAGGAGGTGTCTCCATTCGGCCGCGAGAAGACGGCCTAAGTGTAGAGAGGCTGATAGAATTGCCAGCGTTGTGGCCGGGTATCGGCGACGCAGAAGCATAAAATCCCGAGGGCAGGAAGCGAGAATCGCGTGTTGACGAGCCGCCGAGACCTGAATTACCACCGGGGCCCGCTGTGGGGGAGAAGAAGAGATTTGTCTGACTGGCGGTCGCCGAGGAAGAAGCGCCCCGGTATGACTTGCGGTTGATCCGACCCGAAGCAGCTGCAGCACCACCAACGGGTGAGGGGTCGCGCTCCAGGAACTTGTAGAACTGCGCAGGCGGCGCCGGGAAACTCGAGGCTTTATCGTTGGCGGCGTGCTGGGCCAACGTGGCCCGCTCCACAGATCGGTGCAGCAGACAGGCGATGATACCTCGCCAAGCGATAATGGCGACACCGAAAGCACCCAGGATAGACCCTACAGCGATGAACACGGTGCCGTCCGGTAGGGTTGAGTGGTTCATAAATGGAGCGTTCTGCGTCGGTGGGGGGGTAGGAGGCGGGTAGTTGGGGATTTCTGTGTTAACAGTCTTCGAAAGAGTGGGAAGACCAGTTGGGCCTGGGGCCAGCCTTGTGGTACCGCCGCCGAGAGGTGGAGGTGTCAAGGCAGAGGTAGGCCGGCTCGTGGACTGGGACTCTGTGCTCGTCGGGGTTGTCTGCGTATTTCGCGATGCCGTGCCCGTCTGCGTGGTCCTGGCAGTTGTCGGGGCATTTGTATTGGTGTTGGCGTTAGTATTGGTGTTCGTGTTGGTGTTGACGTTGGTGTTTGTATTGGTGTTCTGCGCCAATGCGCCACTTGAAAGCAGGGAGACCGCGAAGATGGTGGAATAGAGCAGCGAGCGCCTTAACGAGAGGTGTGGCGACCCCATTGTGACGGTGGATATTGTCCGCTTGAAACGAGAACTCGAAGACTTGGGGCGCGAAGTCGGAGAGGAAAGGGAGTCGCGTTGTCCGGCGAGGGCGGCTGAGTCGACCAAGTGGCAAGAGGACGGAGAGTCTTGGAATCGACAGTAGCGACTGGATCAAGAAGACCCTCAGTTATTTAAAACAATGACAAACGAAGGGCTTCGGCGCGCATCGCAAGAATGAACGCTCAAAAATGCACAAACATCGACACAATAGACGAGAAGAAGTGCGGATCGACTGGAGGGAGTTCGAAGGTCACTTGATTATGAGGTGGGATCAGGACCACCAGCGGGGAAAAAAGGAGTCTTCGTGTTCTAACGTATACCTAACAACCCAGGGCAGTGGCTCATCAGCGGCAAATGCAGGGGAGCAGGTGCGGGGCGAGCAAGAATTGCACAGTTGAACCTTGAATAATTGTTCGCTTGATGTGAAGATACATACGGTCACGAATTTGAAACTAGGGTCTAAATAGTCTAAATACTTTACTTGACAACTCGCAAACAGCTCCCCAGCGATTAGAATAGGTATTACAGGCCCTTACTCGGCAAGCTGGATACCCATTAAGTCCCACGCTAACAATCTTTCACGCTGTGGGATTGTAAGAACAGGGAGCAGGGAGCAGACGCCATCCATCAGCCCTCAGCGTCTCAGCGTCTCAGCGTCGGGTCTCAGTGCAATGCAGCCAGTGATCTTGGGACTTTGCCGGATTACCGATAGGCAGCCCTCCCGAGCACGGCTAATCCGTTTTCCTTGTAAATGCGCAATTGAGGCCATCTCGTTCATCAATTCCATCTGCGCAAACGCCAATAAAAGCAATGGTCCCTGCAGCATTTAGAGTGCAGCAACGCAGGCTTAACCTTATGTTCAATGCAGAATCCATTTGGCCTTTGCTCCTCGTGGACAAGCGTCTGAAAGATAGAGGAACCCTGCATTCTGTGTGCAGTCTTTGACAGGCGGGATGACGTGCCACGCGTGCTTTGCACCACAACCTGGAACGTGAAAATCCTGGCCCAATTTTAGCCTGTGGATCTTGAGCAAGGCAAGTGGGGCAACGGCTGGCTTGTCCTTTGAGGCTTGGCCAAGGTGATTTTCGCCAAACGAAAAATCCACCACCTTTCGTGCTCGATTCAAAACGGATCATACTGAAACCACAACATCCTCTCACACTACCCCCAACTCTTATATCCGATATCAAATTCCTTGGAGGTTAAAAATTTCACCCCTATAACACCTCAATTTTCATCTGCCTTGACTCCCCAATCAGCCAAGATGGGTGTTGCCAAACGGACAAGAAAATTCGCCACAGCACGTGACCCGCTGTGGACACCGATAATGCCAAGCCGTAATGCTAACATCGGATACAGGTCAAAAGGATGATCGGCAAGAGAGATGACAGGAGGAAAACGGATGCCGACAAGAAGATTGAGGAGGAGAAGAAGAAGAGCAAGGAGGAGGTCGTTCAAGAGATGTATGTATCAACAACTTCTCACCCAGTGCTCCTCACTGACCACCGCCCTAGACCCCAGATGCCTTCTTCCATGTTCTTCCAACACAATTCCGCTCTAGTTCCTGTAAGTTCCCTTGAGCCATTGAATCACGCAGTTTAGCTAACATCTGGGTTAGCCTTATCAAGTTCTTGTTGTAAGTCGGCTTATCGACGGCATCACATGTTCAAGTCTAACGCGGTCCAAGGACACCAATTTCCTGTCACGGACCGTCGGAGCCAAGCTCCCTCTGTTAGAGACAGTGAGTCTGATCCCGCTTCAATTATGTGAGACAGCCAACTAAGTGGTGCAGGCCATGGATTGTCTCTATGCCTCGGTCAACATCATTATCACATCCTGCGTTATGGCGTACGTTTCCCTGCAACACGTGAGTTTTCTCCACTGACTGTGTTGTAGTGAATTAGAGAAGCTAGATGCCAAGAAGTTCCGCATAGCCTTGATGAGTGAGTGACCCAAGAGGCATCTATGGTAGACGGAGAGCTGACATTGGACCAGTTGCTCGCGACGAGAGGTGGACACGCCTTACGTGTGACCACAGAGGAACTTATGCCGATGATGTATGGAGCACCTCCTGAAGAGGGTGAAGGTCTTGGCTAATCGTGCAACAGTGCATCGTGGATCGAATCCAAAAGCATCGTATTTATATTGTTGCGAGTACGTATCCTCCCTCGTGACCTCCAAAGCTTGCTTAGAGTTTCTAACAACTCTAGCGAACGATCGTGACCTAAAGAAGCGGATCCGGAAAGTTCCCGGCGTGCCCATAATGTCAGTTGCCAAGGGGAAGTATGTCATCGAGCGTCTTCCTGGCGCCCCAGCTACCTGAGTAGCTCGACAAGCTGAGACCATACAACCTCAACGGAGGGTGGAGTGACCGAACGGACTGCATATTTTAGAAGTCTACCTCAAATTCGGGGCGTCATGGGGAGGCGTTTGGGAAACGGATAAGAAGATCGGGACTCTTTATTTGTAAATACGGTGGCATTTGACTTGTTTTATTCTACATGATCGTTGGCACTCTTATCCTGCGAACAGCTCAACCTTTGAAAGATTGTTTAATCTCTCCTGTCAAGGCTCGGCGCGCTCAAACTTCATTGTTTTGTCACGACAAATTTTATGGTTTAAAATTGTATTTTCCATTGCAAAACGCTGGGCTTTGGGTGCAATTGCGCAGTGGATCACTTCCCGAAGACACGAGCACACGAGCTAACAATCTTTCAGGGTTGTACTGCCCAGGGGTGACAGCTAGATGTATGCTGATCCGATCCTTCGGCATCGATGGGTGACATTTGCTCACCTCCTAACGCTACCTCAATGGTTGAGATTGCTGGTACGAAAGGTTACATCAACTTTTTGTATCCTGTACCCTGTGTTTCCCCCAATTCCACATTGTCAGCTTGCATAAATCTTTCTGTATGAGGGCTCGCTGGTATATATATATATATATCATGTACGCTCTGAGATCATCCTAGCTTGCCTGGCCAGTTTCGATACCTAAATAACTAAATCGGGTTGGGCGCGGCTCGATCCGAGGATTATGTTAGGCCTGCACACCGAAGGAAGACCTTGCCTTGGTCCTGCGCAGGCAGCTTTGTAACCAATCGAATAGCTTGTGGGTGGGAAAAGCGAGAACGATGGATTGTTGCTAAACTTGGACGCTTGCACGTATATGGCCGTTTCTACATTTTTAACCCTTTTTTTTTTTTTT
>Ga0247765_1000143_pt1 | contig 56734 bp, 69 predicted proteins | sample UWRJL106311C6_FD_179949 | JGI IMG/M metagenome (GOLD analysis project Ga0247765, IMG submission 179949) | Plant litter microbial communities from Arlington Agricultural Research Station in Wisconsin, United States - UWRJ-L106-311C-6 | ecosystem: Environmental > Terrestrial > Plant litter >... | reverse complement strand
GCGCCCCGCCCCCCCCCCCCCCCCCGGTTTCCTCTCCCCTGTAACCCAAGACCAGCAGAGTCCTGCAGGCCCTGCGTTACCGAACTGGGTCAAGGGCGCAGAGCCATGCTTGCTTCTTCCTTCAACTGGTCGGTTTGATTTCCCACGGGCCTCACCCGTGCTGACTGGCGTGTGTGCCCGACTGGGGCGCCCTAGCTCTGGGGAACCGGAGACCTTCCCTCTTCCTGCCGGACGCAGCAACTCAACTCGATTCCTCTCCGCTGCGCAACTCGATCTCAGTGACGTCCGTCCTCGTCGCTCACGGCCTACCGGCTCCTGCTGTCCGCCTCTGCCGATCATAGCGTGTTCGTGTTACCGTTGGATCTTTATGGCGTCGCGCAACACCCGTATGTCTACTCGTGCCTATTCCTGTTTTGTTGGTTTCTCCCTACCAGCACTTGGGCCTCACTGCCCGTCCAAAGTCCCCCTCCGTTTGCTGGGCCGCCGCCGCTGGGTAAACATAGTTCACGCAACCACCAGCCCATGCTTTTCTCAGCGTTGGTAGCGGTGCTTTCTGCATTGCCCGCCGCCGCCAACCCCTCTCTCGCCTGACTCGATCTGTCAAACCTGAACATACGCGCTCACGCAGAGTCACACACAATTGGCATCGCAATTTCATTCTTGCTAATACTCCATGTCTTGGACCACAGACATACCCGCGATCAACATCAGCAGCAGCAGCAGCCGCCGCCGCTCTGCGCGATAGACAGCTGGAGCCACCGCAATGGAGGCCGATCCGCCTCCCCCTCCTCCAGCGACTTCTCTCACGGCACGTTTCCGACAGCAGCTACTCGCTCAGCGACAGCCATCGCATCAGGAAAAGAGCCAACATGGGGCATTGCGACTTAGACGAACACCAAAGCTGGGGAACGACGGCGAGAGGACAGGACTGGCATTGGGGACACCAGGGATCGGAGTTGCGAGGGCGCCGACACGAGCCCCGTCGAGCGCACAGCAGAGACCACTGCTGCCAGTCTCGGAGCGAAAATCCCAGGAGGACAACACACCCGCACGACGGGCCAAGAAGGGCAGCCAGGACGACGACAAGTGGGACATCGCCCCAGACGGGGGCTCTGCGGGCCGCGAGGGGCGGCAATTCGCCGTGGCAAACGTTGGGAACAATGGGCGCATCTACCTGAGGTAAGACAAGCCTTTTCGCGTTACCGCCCCCTTTTCAGGTAAGGGAAGATGGACGTTGACAAACACATCCCAGACCAACCGTTCGCCCAGCGAACCAGCGCTTCCCTCAGCCGCACTTTGTGTTTCCCATGACCCCGCCGGGCACAGCAGGACTCGACACTTTGACTTCGGATAACAGTCGTCATACCGACGCAAGTACGGAATTTCACTACGGAGGCCAATGGAGTCCGACACAAAGCCCTTCTTCCTCGGCGGGCCCCGCGACCGAGAAACCCTCCAAGGTCAATTATATCGGCCGGACTAGGACTCGCCGCGCGGTATCAGATTCGACCATTCCCGATACTAGCATTGCTCGGGAGTCGGAGCCGGGGGGCTTCAAGATAATCATCACCCAACCAGGCGAGGAGCAGAGACCTCGGACCACCGAGGACTTGAACGCAAACAGCGCGCCGATATTAGAAGTTTCGATACCGTCGTGGAAGATTGGCACGCCAAGGTTTAGTGTTCGGGGAACCCCTTTCATTCGAGGCTCGTCGTACGCGCCGACCGAGGATTTCCGGTCAAGTGCGCTCTCATTTCTGAATCGCAATACCAAGACTGCCGCCACCATGAGTACTGTGAAGAGGCCTACTGCAGAACCCCTTCCCGAAATCTTGATAGCGCCGACCAGCCCGTCAGACCCGCCAAGGATACCGTCGCCAGTGCTTCCGCGTCCCCTCCGAGCTACATATATGTCGACCCATCTCGTCATCGAGCCCGTCATGTTTGATTCGCTGACGTTCAAGCCGGCGTGTGATGATAGAATCATGGTAAGATACTCTGCGATAGGTGCCGTGACAGCTGCAACGCCGCCCCGCCTGGTGGCCGAGATCACATCACCCAGTTTCCTGGACTACGAACTCCTATCCGACTTCTTTCTTACCTTCCGATCGTTCCTGGAGCCTTCAGATCTGCTTAGGATGTTATTTGCCCGGCTTCGCTGGGCATTGGCAAGGAGTGACGAGGCGGGCATGGTGGTTAGGGTTAGGACTTTCGTCGCGCTTCGACACTGGATCTTGAACTACTTCGTGGATGATTTTGTCGTCGACTATAATTTGCGCGTCACGTTTTGCAATCTTTTGAACGACTTTGTCGACGAGCTGGCCCAGGATCTCAGGGCCAGAAAGGTGCAGCTAAAGATTCTGGCCGAACTCAAAAAGTGCTGGCGAAGAGTGTGTGGAGTGTACTGGGATGGCCCTGATTTTGACGCGTCGCTTGGACCCGATATCCCCATCCTTCCCGGGGGAATTGCCGGTCACCGAGATGCAAACTTGGACCCAACAATTTGGGTGACGGTCAATGATCAAGGGCCGCCACAGATTGATGGTGTCATTCTCTCTAGCCATCCCGAAACAACGAGCTTCTTCGCCGAAGTGTCCAGGGCTGGGCATATCGACTCTGTGGTCGTTGGCGACAGGCCGGCAACCCCCGAAAACACTACCGATACCGGCCTCGACCGCAGCCCAGCCTCACCCACCAGCGTTGCCAGCATTGACGTTGTGTCGTGCTCGTTTCCGACCAAGAACATGCGCTTTGTGCAACCCGGCGCTAACTATCCGCTCGCCGTCCACCCAGCCGATCCTAGCTCTATCTACAATAATAACGACCCGATCGCCATGACACCTCGGACTCTCGTAGGCAAGCGAGTGCGGCCGCATCACTCACACAAGAGAAATGGCAGTCTTAGCGACTCCCTGCGTGAACACGCGACCACAACAGAGAAGGTTATCCTCAAGAACGCCGAATTTCTCCTCGCGCTCCCTTACGCTGGCAGCATTGTACGCGGAAACGCGTTTCCCCCTGGCCAGGCATTCGTTGAAGTTCTTCCGAATAGTGGCACGGGGGCATCAGCTCGGCAAACGACCCTGTTTCAACCTCAAGCACCTCCCCTGGCGACGCTGTCTAAGGAGAAACTAACGGCATCGGCCATGTCAGGACAAGGAATGCGAAAACTTCTTGGGAGTGTACGCCGCGCCTTGAGCACCAGGGGTCAGAGCGTATCGCCAACGCAAGGGACCTTCATCAACATCTCGCCCATTGGGCCGAGGGGCGCAACCACTAACAGGCTGCCGGGAACTGCGATAGTACCGCAGGCCCGGCCCCGTCAGAACGGCATTCGTCCGCCAGTTCGGATAGACCTTCTGGGTGCCGAGGTTGCAGAGGACTTTAAGAAAGCCGTTCGAGAAGACGCCGCCGCCGATCATCATCAACCGTCACCTACCGGAGTATCACGGCTTCCGGGGGAATCATCCGAGTATTCCGCCACGCATTTGGATACAAGCTTTGGACTGTCTGACGTTGCAGGCGCTCGACCAACGAGCGACATGGGAATCACTACTGGCAGCAAGTCCATTGTTATTGTCGACGATACTCTGCTTCCCGAGAGGTTTCCAGCCATGACAGGTGCCCTCCAAATCGTCAATTCGTCGGTAGAGGCTTTCGCCGATACCTTCATGCGAGATGTGGCAGATCCCACCCCGCCCAACACCCCACCGGGTCGGGCCATGGGCACCCCCAGAAGATCATCTTACATCCTCAGTCAACATGTCCTGCGGTCCTCGTTGTCAGCAGAGCCCCTGCCACCTTTTATTCCTGATATGGAGACCTTGGGCCCTCGCCCTTCCCAGGATTCAGTCCGTCCATCCTTGGACTTGCCACCTCGAAGCCGACCGCCACTGAGTGGTGTTCACGGACATTCGAGGCAACGATCTAGCCGATCTTACCATTCGGGTCGCTCAATCAGCCATAGACGCTATGCCTCCTTCACCAGTGGTATGGACCCTCAACCTACGGTTAGAAGTTTTGATGCAACCACGTACTCGGGCCAATCCGTCGATGATTCCTCTCAGGTTCTCGTTCCACGGCCTCTTCGTGTCCTCAGGAGGAGGCCAGGTGGCGATCTTCGCGCTGTTACCAATGTCGGGGACCTGGATTCCGCCACACTGCGAAGGTCTCGTTCAGTTGGATCTCTGACAACCTACACCGATTCGGCCCGTGGCTCGTATGTCCGGAGTCCTATTCAAGATTCCAGCGGCTTTGTCGATGTTGCTTCCAGCAGCTTTTCTTCACCGAAGCGCGGCGAGGTTTTCTCTCTTGGCGCAATTGCCGAGCAGAATCCGAAGCGCAACCTCTCGCTCTTCAGCACGCATTCCTCGAAACCGATAATGCGGCCGTCATTCGAGGCCGAAGCCCAGAAGCTCGCTCAGATCCCCGACGATCTCGACGATGACGGTGGAGTCGAGTCTGCGTTGCTGAAGCTAGAGGGGAGGTACGAGAGAAAGATTCCTGCCCGATTGTCGATGGACCTTCAGCGGGTACCAGAGATGATGAATCCTGTCGAGCCGGAGCCAGGAGCCAATGATAGTTTTGCCAGCGTGGATGAAAAGAAAGAGCACCGCAATGTCCATGTCGTGGAGGGACCGCACCATCCATCCACGATTACAGCCACAGCGGATCTCCAAAGCAGCCTTCTGGGGGTTGACCTCCCGCTCGGTGGCGAAACAATGTCATTCTTGTCAGAGATCTCGGGAGCGTCTTACTCGTCAATCCCGATTCTCGACCGTGGCCTCGCTGACGACGGGCATAGCAAGAGGACCGTGACCCACGAATGGACAGATCGTTCTATCCTCCAAGGGCCCGATGAAGGGATGACGCCCGGCGATCTTAGCCCACGGGAGTCCGGGCACCCGTCATATGATTTTGTCTTTAAGACAGAAAGCATGGGTGAAATTGACGCCGACAACACTTTACCAATCGAGAAGCCGGCTCGCGCTAGTGTCGAGCAATCATTCCTAGACGTGGAGAGCGACGATGGGTCCGACCTGTCGTCGGAGCTCTCAACGGAGCTTGTTGACGCCAAGGGCCTAGGTGATGGAGTGTCGCCGTCAATAATCGGAATGGCCGTCTCTCCCTTGCCAGCCCACCCATTGGCTGAGAGTCCTCCTTATCGTCCAATGCCGCAAACGCACAGCCCAAGCCCACCATCGCCGCCAATTACCTTGATACAAGCACTGCACATGGGCCCGCCGGATGCTGTTGATGTGCCAACGGTTCAAGATCACCAAGTCTGGCAAGAGAAGCCACTCCCTCCCACTCCTGACACTACCCCTACCTCAGCGGCAGCGCCTTATACTCAATGCCCTTTCTCCTCTCCGATTGATCCTACTGGTGCAAAGGAGGCTCTTCGTAATGCACCCAAGCTTCCGATATCCGACCCCGTGCCCGATGCCGAGGCACCTCGCAACAAATTCTCAGTTCACTTACCCTTCATCCTCGCATTCGACAGTGATATCCTGGCCCAACAATTCACCCTTATTGAAAAGGATGCTCTCAACGAGATCGACTGGAAGGAGCTCATCGAGATGCGGTGGAAGAATGCCGAGCAAAACGGCATCCATGCTCGCAGCTGGGTGTCATTCCTACGAGACACGGATGCACGCGGAGTAGAGGTTGTCATTGCCCGCTTCAATATCATGGTCAAGTGGGCTGTGTCCGAAATTGTCCTGACCCAGGATATCGAGGAGCGGGCAAGATGCATCATCAAATTCATTCACATCGCGGCTCATTGTCGCAGATACCGCAACTTTGCGACTATGAGCCAGTTGACCATCGCTCTTACCAGCAATGAAATCAGCCGCCTGAGCAAGACGTGGGCCATTGTTCCTACAAGTGACCAGCGAACACTGTCAGATTTACAGACGCTGATATCACCAACGAGGAATTTTTGGAACTTGCGGGCTGAGATGGAGGGCGGCGGCTCTGCGGGCACCAAGGTCGCCGAGATGGGTTGCATACCATTTGTGGGCATATACACGCACGACCTACTATTCAACTCTCAACGACCAAGCGAGATTGCCAGTTCGCCCACCACTGCTCCGCTAGTTAACTTTGAACGATGCCGAACTTCTGCTTCGATCGTGAAAACCCTTCTTCGGTTGCTCGAGGCGAGCTCTCTCTACACATTCCAGCCCATTGAAGGCATCACCGAAAGGTGCCTCTGGATGGGCGCGCTATCAGACGAGGAAATTCGTGCCATGGGCGAAACCCTGGAGTAAGAGCAACAGCCTTGACTCCGTCGATCAATTACGACTTGTGAACAACACACTGCGTTGCTTTTTACATATACCCCTGTACATGTGCTTCTGCATTTTTCTGGCTTCGGTCCCTCTGTGACAGTACTTACTACAAGACAACCCGCTACCCACGCGCCTCTGTACAAAAGCAGATTCGGAGAGAGACATCTATCTCGACAATACCAGACACCCAATACCCAATTTCTCCGTGTCCGACTCCCCAGTACATATATCTATACCAACAATCAGGGTTCGCTGAGCCCTATGTTTTGCGCAGTTCTAATCAGTCAATACCGTCTCTCCCTACTGTATACCCTTCACTAACCACGTGATTCTACTATACTTTGTTTCTTTTTGGTTGAGCTGGATTTTGATGGAAGTGGGCAGACCGACAGGCACTTTGGCGTTTGTATTCTTGTTCTTTTAGGGACTTGTTAATGACACGGGCGGGGAAAATGAAGCTAGGAAGATACCACGGATTTGTATTCCGGACAGGAGGGGATAGGCTTTATTTTGGGCTGTGCCATGATGGAGAATGCATATTGGGGCTGAAGTGCTTGGCCGATGGAGAAAGGGGTCGGCGGGCGGTGTCTTCCGTAGGGGGTTACCATGAGGGTTATCCATAGACATAGACATCGGGTGGGAGGGTCCAGAGCCTGTTAACTCCCTAGGTAGTGGTAGCAGGCCGCCAAGAATGGAGTATCCATTAGTTGGTAGTATCCCTGGCGTGAATGGTCTATGTTCATTTTGTATCCCGAGAGCAGCAGCTAGAGTCTCTCTGCAATCAGTTATGCCATCGCTGGGTCTCGATCACCTACCTTTCTCCAGAGAATCCTCGGACGAGACAGTGGTTTCCTAGAAGGAAGGTATCAGAAGCAACTTCATGGGACTCATGGGCAAGGCATATATACCATGGCCGTCTCGCCCAACCACTTCAACAGGATCTCAGCTGCCAAAGTCGGTTAGTTCAAGACCAATGCCATAAGTTGAACGCCGCTGATGAGGCCATGCTGGAATGGCAAGGTGAACGCTTATGTCGTGTTCTTATTCCACCCCAATCAAACAAAAGAACAAAAAAGGATTCGGTAACATTCACTCGACGATGCAGTTTTTCTCAGGTCAACCGTTGGCTCTGTATCAGATACGCACATGTATATATATCCATGCATACACCTCATCAGCGCTGCTATTCAAATACCCAGTAGGCAAAGACAATATGATCGGTTAGTCCAACATACCAAGAAACACAGACCGACAGTCCAATACGTATCTTGTAAGAGAATAAAGGCAAAGAAGTCAAAAAGGGCCCGCCCCCAATGCAAAGCGAATGCAAAACCATTCAAATCCCCGCCCCGACCCCTTGAGAAAAAATCGGGACGAATGCCAAACACCAGAAAGCCAAACTATAAAAAACCAGATATACAAGGGATGGCGGATAGAATGTCCCGAGGGAAAGGAAGAATGTAGCTGTGATGGAAAAGGGGAATCGGATAGCGACCACGGAGTTGACCCGCCTTCTCCCCCCCTCCCCCGCCCCCCACAGCGCCCACTACCCCAACCCAACAAGGAAAACGTCTTCCTCATCGCAGCATCACATCAACTCATCCATCCATCCTCAACCCTCCTGTCTATACCGTCTGTCCGTCTATCAATCATCTTGGACTCAGTGGGCCCAGAGGACTCCTCCCAGGTCCACCGCCGGTTCGTCGGAGAGTCCTGATCTCGTCTTCCAGTTTTCTCCGCTTGGCTTGCTCCTCCTACAGATACAACATCAGTATTGTTCAGAGAAGGAGGGGGGGCTAAGAGCAACTAACCCTCAATTCCTCCTGGAACTTCTTTCTCTCCTCTTTCATAGTCGCCCTAAATTGTTCGCTCAACATGGCCGCGCCCGCTCTTGGCCCAGCGCCACCCGCCAGTGCTGGACTCGGTGGAACCTTGAGCCTCTCCGCATCTAGTTGTTCCTGAAGCCTGTTGACCTCGGCTTCCAGCCTATCCCTGACCGACTTCATTTCGGCCTCAAAGCTGGCCTTTGCGGCTACAGCGTCGTCCAGCTTACCTTCGAGCTCGAGCTTTTCCTTCTCTGCTGTGATGGACTCGCGCGTGATGTCTTCAAAGTCTCTCAGAGTACTGGCTAGCTCCGTTTTGAGCCTCGCAACCTCCTTATTCTTCTCATCCAGCTCGGACGATTGGGCTAGGGCCGCAGCCTCAGCAGCACGCTCTCGCCGTGACCCGTACGCGCCGTCGAGCTCCGCCTTGGCAAAGGCCACCTCGGTCTTGAGCTCGATGACCATGACGTTCATGCGGTCGAGTTCTTCGTCCTTGTCCTCGGCTTCTTTCTCTTTGTTGGCTACGTCCTTCTGCAGTGCAGCAGCGCGTGCCTCGGCGGCTCTGAGTTGGCTCTGGACTTCCTGGTAGCTTGATTCAACTTCTTGGTAGCTCGCCTCGAGGGCGGCCAGTGACGCAGTTCGTTCCTTGAGTTGGTCCTGGAGCGCCTTAGCCGAGGCTGAATCATTGGCTGCGTTAGATTTCTGCAAGCGCTCAAAGTCACCCAGGGCTTTGGCGAGCTTCTCCTGCATCTCGATGGTCGCCTGCTCGCTATCATCGAGTATGTTGCGCAACTTCTCGATCTCTTCTTCCTTGTCGCGGATGGTCTGGTCCTTCTCCGAGTCGCTCTTGTTGTTCAGCTCGCGCTGTTGCTTGATCTGTCGTTTTAGCACGCCCTTTTGCTCTCTTAGACTCGTCGCCTGCTGGAATAACCACTGGACCTTGGTAGAGAACGCCGACAGAGTATACGGCTCATCTGGGTTGACAGTTTCACCGTCCGACATGTCGTCTTCGTCAGGTTCGAGCCCCTTGTCAGCCCGAGCCTTTCTGCGGACCGCTTTTTGCTGCTGGGCTTCCGCGAGGCCAGACTGAATGATATCCCACAGGCCCGAAAGTACAGTCTCCGACTGGTCATCGTTCTTTCGGCTTGACGCGGCGACCAAGGCCTCGGCAGCCTCTGCCATCTCGTCTCCAACTATCCTTATGACCTTTTTGAGGTAGTCTAGTTGATTGTCGAGAGTTCCAGTTACCGGCTCTGGGGGTAGCTGTTGACTGCTGTTAAACCGCTGGAACGCGCCTTGGAACTGTAAGATCAGACCCTCAACTCGTCCCTTAGCCTGCATGAGAGCCGCCTCGGCCGCCGCCGCCGCCTGAACTGTCACGGCTGCCATCTCACTCTCCTTGGCCAGCCCTGCTGAATACGACTCATGCTCTTCCGCGGCCGCGTCGATACCCCGGCTCAAATACTTCAGTTGGTTTTCAATCGAACCACCTGATCCCGTGGCGCGCTCGGGGTTGCCGAAGTCGATGCTCCGTGCTGGACCAAAGCTGATAATGACGTCTCGTAATCTGCTGTTCAGTTCCTCTAGCTTCCTTTCCGTATCCGATATGATTTGCATTGGCCCGGTACTTTGTGTCCGCAACGAGACTGCCTCATCGCTGAGGTTTTGCTCAACAGCCCTGAGCCGCTGGTTCTCATCCCTGAAACGCGAATTCTCCTCCTGGAAGCGGACATTCTCTTGCTTGATCTTCGAGTTCTCTTCCAAAACACGCCCGTTCTCTTCTTTGATGCGAACATTGTCCTGCTTTATCTTATCCATCTCCTCCCGTAGTTGACTGTTTTGTTCTCGTATTGGCGATTTCATGGGAATTTCGAGGGGATTCTTTCGAGGGCGTGATGACTGCCCATCTACCTGGTCGAGGGCCAGATAGAGACTGCGGTCGCCAAATTCGGATTCGTCGTTGGGAACATCCAAACTATTACGGGCATTGGTGTACGTATAAAGACTCTCTGGGCTCCCTGGGATGCCGTTTGGTAGTGGTTGGCCAGGTGGCGGCTGGCTAGACTTTTTGATCGATGCGCGGTGCGTCATCTGCAGGATACCAGCTGTGTGTTCCAGAAGACGCCTTTGCGGTACCATCAAGCTCTTCTCCAACGAGAATAGTTCGGCTGCAAGTTCCTCGCAACGCCTCTCGCTCGCCAGTCTCTCCATCTCGGCTTCCTTGGCTGAATCGCTGAAGCGGTTTCCCCGAAAACTCAGCCTCCTATTACTATCAGGCTTCGAAGGGGAATATAGTTTAGCCATGGAAATGGCTGCGTCTCGGTACTTGGTCTGGATCGCAAGATTCGCCCGCGCTTGCTCAATTCGCATCTCCAGCGACATGATCTGCTTCTTGACATCGTCCACCTCCTCTTGCGACAAGATGTGGTAGCCCTTGCTGTCCAACAGCGCCGTTTCGGTAAGGAGATGAATCTGGACCGGGTCTTTCAGGTCGACGAGCGGGGACACTTGCGGTTCATTGGAGTTCATCTGGATTGGGATTTTCAGGTTAGCACACCAGAAAACGAGGCCATCAATTTGGGGCGCGTGTGATTCGTACAGGGCTGTAACGAGGCTTTCCTTTCCCTAGGCCGTCAGTTCGTATGTCTTTCCTGTAGGCCTCCACCAAAGCCTTTCCACTCGGACTGCCACTGGAACCCATCCTCGCAGGGCCGGAGGCCAGCTTCGACGCTAGGGCGAAGGCCTCCTCCCTCCCCATCGCGGCACCGTTCATTGTGGGTTTCCAAGAAGAGCGTCACACTCGGTGTTAACGGCCATCATTCCATGAAATTATCCCCCAAAAAATAGATTCGTCGCATGAGAACCAAAGTTGAGACAACTGGATCCCCGGTTCCCGAGGGCTCTCTGGAAAACGTCAACACGTGATTATCGCAGACTACGCAGCCATGCGGCACGATGCTTCTCTCAATCGAAAAAACAGACTGTTGGAGGCCAGAGCAACAAGGGGTTGCGAAGGATTTCCTGGGGGTGGACGATCGAAATGTCGACCTTTCGTGTGCTGCAAGTCTGCGACAGAATTCGTCACGGGAAGCCCCACGACAGTGGAAAGAGGTCAACACGTTTGGCTGCGCTGTAAAAGCGGTGATTGAATCCAGGGAAGAAAACCACCCCAAAAAGACCAAAGCAGAAGAGGTTGGGAAACAGGTGGATTAGGGATTAAGTTGTTGGGTCAGGAGAACAAAGGCCGGCGGCTGGTCGCATTCAAGTGTGGATACACCCTCGATAAGAGAAGGCTTGGTTGTGAGAGGAATGCTTTTGCAGAAATGCGGGAGGCGGAATCCGAGAAACGTCGACCAACCCCTGCTCTTTTAACCACAGTGGGTGACGTCCCTAAGGACGGCCCGCACGGCGCCAGCCAGCGACCGCCCAGAGACCTCTAACCGCCCAATCCAGGACGCTGGGAGGACGGAACCCAGCCCTGCAGCTTGTGCCTACTGCTGAACCCTGAATACATAACTACCCATCCAATGCGTAGTACTCTGTGGCCTCCACAAGCCTTGGCACTCCGGGAGTTGCGGTGGTATTTTTAGATAGAGGCTTGCTCCGTTGGCAAGGCCCATCCAACTCCACGAGGATTTAAAATAAGAAGGGTGCACTTAGGACAAAGGAGAGGCGCAGGGAAGGGACGCGATTGTCCTCGGACCTCAGTAAACAAGCCTCACTTACAGACCATTCTACTGTCCACCCAGGCCTCAAACTCCCCTTTTCACTTGGACCTCATGTTAGATTACAAACCAGTTAACAGTTTAGCACGGCGCGATATAGAATTTCAGATCCTCTTTTACACTGAACAGAGAGTACAAGCTGTAACAAACCGCATACGACACACTCGACCCCTTAGGTCACCCGCCTTAAAAGGCACCCCTAACCTCGTCAAGCAACTGTTGCCCCATTGTTCGCCGTCTGTTTGGCTCACCGCCAGTCCCCGTGTGGGAACCTGATGTTGCCGCCGATGTTGAGCTCTCGCCCTCAAGTCTCCTCTGTAGACCCTCGAACCCCCCGCTTCTCTTCTGACTCCTGATGCCTACCACCCATCCAGGCACTCTCCATTGTGTCAGTGCCCCGGGAAGTAGCTCGTTACGCCACATATACCCGACGATCCAGCCGACTCCAGCGCCGAGGAGAGAACCTGGCCATTGGAAGAGTGCAAGCTGCGCCGCTAGGAGATACCGATACGACTTGTCCGAAAATGTCAACCCCGTATCGTTGTTCAATTGTTCTCCTGTGGTGAGTGCCACCTTATACTTATACGTGTGCGGGACCAGAGCATGGTACTGCGCCATGATGGCGAAGATGATTGGGGTAGGTCCAGCTGGTAGGAAATCCACAGTGCCCAGCGAAAAAGGCCGTACGATCACCGTCATAAGTAGTGGGGGAATGATGGAAGTTAGCAGTCCAGTGACCATGACAAAAGACTAGGGCAATGTCAACGGACACGTTCAGTTACTGGGCAAAGCTGCGTCACTCACCGCGTACTTTCGGGATCCCCACAATTGCTCAATCGTCTTCAGGTGGTAGAGAGCCATGGAGGCAAAGAGGACCTCAGATGAGTTGGTATAGCATAGCTGGTAGGCGAAGGCTCGCCATAGCTGGCGATAGCGCCAGATGTGGGTGCCAACTGAGATGTAAAAGTAATGTTTGATGTCGAGGAGACTGGCGGCAATAGAGAAACCAATCGTCCCCAAAACTAAAGATCGTGTTACGGGTGCGTTTGTGAAGGACATTGTCGCTGTGCGTCGCTATCGCCACATTTTCTTCGGGCTGGAACAGCGACAACAGCGCAGTGTGGAAGACGTGGCTTCTGGTGATACCCCCAAGAAGCCAAGAACCCGAAAACGGGTTTCCCAAGCACTGAGCCAAATGTGTTCGTAATGAAAAGGGGCTGAGAGCGCGAAGCGGCGGGTTTAAGATGCAGTGAGGAAAGGTGAATAGCGGTATGTCGCAGCACACTACACTGCCTCGTTGTGGCCAATCCTGAGGTAGGTTGCTTCGTTTCTTCACATCGTTGTGCGTGTCCACATCGCTCTGCGGACGGGTCGAGCCGTTGATGACATCTGCGCTGGGGGGCTAAAAGTGGGGCCGCCGAGAATGCCCAGATACGCACTCCCAAGATTTCCATCCCTTGCAATATTTCTGCCTCTCCCTTTCTGCAACACCGCTTATCTGGCTTGCCGACACGCTTGTTGTCGCTGCGGTCACGCCACAATGGCTTGGACATACTGACAACCACGGAACGCCAGCCAGAAGCCCCGCGACTTCCGGAACCGCCAGTTCGGACCAAGGGCTTCACATTAGTTTTCTCCCTTTCCTCGCATGACGTCGCACACCGTAAACTCGACTTATAGACGCGTCTTCACTGCCCTTGCCGCACACCATGTCGGATCTCTACCTCCCCCGCTTGCGGAACTGGTTTCTGCACTCGCCCCCCGCTGAGTTTGTCCTTAGTCGCCTTCGCAATGTATTGATAGGAGCATTGAGTCAAGGGCCGATTCCTCGTCATGTCGCCTTCGTCATGGATGGAAATCGACGGTACGCGCGAAACCACAAGATTGAAACCATTGAGGGCCACCATCTTGGATTCGAGGCTCTCGCGCGGGTGCGTTGCAGTAGGCGCGACTCGGTCATGAGAACCACCAAACTGACGGACTAGCTAGGTGCTCGAGATCTGCTATAAATGCGGTGTCAAAGTCGTAACTGTCTACGCGTTTAGCATCGAGAACTTCAACAGGCCCAAGTACGAGGTGGAAGGGTTAATGCAGTTGGCGAAGCTCAAGCTAGAACAGCTGATACAACATGGCGAACTGCTCGAGCGTTACGGAGCTAGCGTTCGCGTCCTAGGGCAGTTGGACCTGCTCGGTCCAGATGTTCTCGAGGTCATCGACCGCGCTGTGGCTACCACCAAGAACAACAAGCAGTAAGTATCACAGATACGCCCTTCATTCGGTATAACTGACAGAATCAGGTGCGTACTCAACATTTGCTTCCCGTACACATCACGGGAGGAGATAACAACGGCGATCCGATCGACGGTGGAGGAATACTCGACCACGCCCCGTCCCCACAGCACCCCCTTTTCGCAGAGCCGCATCACACAAAAGATATTGTCTAAACAGGGGGATAACATCGAAGTGCTCTCCTCTATTCGGGAGTCATCGCCTACACCTCCCTCATCCCGTTCTGACGACATTGATGATTCTGTATCTTCAACGACCACGTTGCACCCCGACTCTCCACCACTGAAAGACGGGACTAGCGGGAATGTTACCATATACCCAAACGCCGAGACTATAACGGCCGAGACAATCACGAATCATATGTATACTACAGGCGATCCTCCGCTGGATCTTTTTATTCGCACTAGCGGTGTCGAGAGGCTTAGCGATTTTATGCTTTGGCAATGTCACCAGGACACTCAGATCTTCTTTCTGAAGTGTTTCTGGCCCGAGTTTGATCTCTGGCACTTTTTGCCGGTCTTGGTCGAGTGGCAACGACGGCAAAGACAAAAAGAATGGGATGAAGGACCACGTCGGCGTGTGAAACAAGCATAGGGATATTTTAGGTAGTAGAAAGTAGAACGGCTGTGATATGGTTTTGCGAGTGGAGGGTAGACACGGCGTATAGAGGGTTCTAGTTACATCTGGCAAGACTTTTTCATCGGTTCTGCAGCGACTCACTGGCCCAAAACAATAAGAATCGACCTAACCCGGTTCCCGGTTAGCATAACTGGTAGTTTTGCGGGCGCTATTGGCTTCTCCGTCGAAGGCATACGTGAAGCAGTGGTCACTGCCCAGAAGGCGTACCAAGGTGGTCTAGGCCGCTAGAGTTATAGCCATTAGGCCGATTCTGATGGTTATGAGTGAATATCGCAGAGCTTATCGGCGCTTGTTATCTTATCTCCCGCACCAGTGACGTATCAGAGCGCCAGAATTTGCCGGCGGTCAGGAGGCGCGGATGCCGCCGAGCGAAGAACTGGGGGGTCTTACTTTGGTGGCTTGCAGGGTGGTCGTCTTTCCCGCCTCGTGCTCTGAACAACGTTCTTTTGCCAACACGCCCTTCGGCCGCGACAGCGCACGTCTGCCACGACGCTCGCAGCCAATCTCGCGGTGTATTCCCGAGAGCAGGTCGATTTGATTATGAAGACCGCGAAGCCTACCGCGCCCGAGGCCGTGGCGGGCCCTAATCGCAGAGCCCAGCCACTGCGACAAACGCGAACGAACCCGCCGCGAACCTCCTCTCTCAATCGAGGCAACTCGTTCGCCGGGACGCCCGCTCAGGAACAACCCATCGATATATTCCCAGCCATTACGCACTTCGCTGATGCCATTACTGCCCTCCCAAAGGAGCTCGTTCGCCACTTTACACTACTCAAGGAGGTCGACGCCAAAGTTTTCGGTCCCGAAACCGCACTCTTCCAGCTACTCGACGCTGCTCTCAAGGCCCCAATCGCCGACCCTTCTCGATCCGTCAATGACGTGTCTACGCCGGCGTCGGCGCCTATGAGCGCGCAGAATAGTACCAGCGGGGTCGCCCCAAACCTTGGTGCGGTCACCACCACCTCTGTTGACGGTTCTGTTAACGCCTCGCCCTTCGATCCGGGCAACTTGCCCCGGCGACAGTTGTTCAGACAGACAGCCGTTCAAGTACAAGAGATGATGGGGTCGTTAGACGAAAAGAATCATGTTTTGTCTACGGCCAATGAAGCTCTGCAGAAACAGCTCGGTCGTATCGAGGAGATCTGGCCGCACCTCGAGAATACCTTCAGTGACGAAGCAAAATGGGGAAGCACCACACATTGGGCGTACATTGAAAATAGACCCTCTAAGACAAGCAATGCACAAGCGGAGCGATCTCGTCGAGAGGGCGCAGCGACGCTCTCTGCGGCCGCACAACAACTAGCCGAGGAGGCGGCAGCCCGCAGCAGCGATCGGAAGCAGGCTCTGGCCGCGAAGAAGAACTCCAAGGCCCAAGCAGGAGATCAAGATGCAGAGGGGAAACAACATGATACAAACAGAAAACCCCAGGGGAACAGCAAGTCACGAAAGCCTCCCGCAGATGCGGCGACCCCAGTTGGGCTTGGAATTACCAGCGCCGCGTCAGCAACTTCAAATCCTCGTGCAAAGGCTCGGGCTAAAATCGCTGATCGCAAGCCGGAGGACCCCTCGACCTCCGCCCCCATCGACCGTGCGATGATGAGTGTTTTCGGCACGAATGCGCCGAAACTGAAGACTACCAGCCCGAGGGAAACTCCCGCGCCAGATGGCGCCCCCAAGAAGCGTAAGGCCTTGCCAACCTCAAGCAATCAAGCCAAGAAGAGGTATGTTATTTTTTTTTTTGTTGGATCAATCGGCTATCTCTGAACCATCCTAACACCATTTCCAGCAGGACAAATGCAGCCATGTCGCCATCCGTAACCTCATCGCCTCTCATCGGAACCTTCCCCGACAGTGCCAAGATCGGGCGGTGCTCTCCGGTTCCCATTCCTAACCCGCCGCGGCCGGCTACTTCACGCGCTCGTCAAAATTCTGCTCAGTCCAGCAATGCCGACAGCGCACGGCAACGGCCGCCTTCTGCCGCATCCAACAAACCCAACGGTGCATCATCTGGTACTCCAGACCCAGGGACTCAGAGCAACGGGGCTAGCAAAACGAACACAGAGCCAAAGCCAATCAAGGAGACGGTCGTTCCTATCCCCATCAAGACCGAGCACTCCAGGCCCGAGACGGAAGTGCCAGTGCCACCACCGCTGGAGCCGCCATTACCGAACGGCAGCCATGGGAAGAAAGAGGCCGCGACGAAGACAGCCGAGGAGCGCGAGGCTAAACGAGACTCGGCAACACCCATCCTTCCCCCGACACCCGTCACAACAGTGAAGACAAAGAGTGGGCGAGCGAGCAAACCTTCGACGCCTGCCCTCTCTACTTTCGCCGAAGCCGCGGCTGCGGCCTCTAACCCCAACTCGAGATCACGCCCATCACGGAACGCTGATGGCAGTGTCGGCGGCGGAAACGGCACATTAGGAAGTAATACGATGGCAACGGCGGCAAAGCGAAGTCACAAGAAGGGAGCATCAATATCGGCTACTGCTGCCGCTGCCGCCGGGATAGTGCAACTCGTCGGGCATCAAGGTGGAGGAGGGTCTGCGCCTGGCGGGGATGATCCGCGCAAGAAATCCGGAACAGCAGCCAGGGACGACGACGATGAGGGGGACGGTGATGAGCTCCGATATTGCTTCTGTAATCAAGTGAGCTACGGTGAAATGGTTGCCTGCGACGCCGAAGGGTGCCCCAGAGAGTGGTTTCACCTCGAATGCGTGGGATTAGAGGTTGCGCCGAAAGGGAAAAGTAAGTTTTGATTCCACCTGTTGGTTTCCAGTCATTAACAGGGCTTTGCAGCGAAATGGTACTGTGAGGACTGCAAAAAGAGATTGCGAATCGAAGACCGGGCCAAGAGATAATCATGATAACGGCCGCGTTCGAAACAACAACGATATCGTGTAAAAAATGGTGGCTCATGGATCACAAACCTTGGCACGTTTCTGCGGAAACACTTTTTCTGATGCTGGTCGTGGATGAGTTAACATCTCTGGCGGAAAAGATGCAGGTGATGCCGCGTCAAGTTCCATTGCACACGACTAAGACAGAAACAAGCTTTCGGCCCTGTTTCCATGCATGTAGGTACACACTTACAGACTTGGGTTGTTTTGGGGAAAGAACGAGCGGCAACTACTTTTCCGAGGCGTGCCTCTGGGTTTAAAACGGGGATTGGACAAACACGGGATGCTATTCGGTTGGGGTCTCGGGTCGGGAGTTGATCGGAAGGGCAGGCTGGCAGGCGACATCGGGACCTGAACAGGAGTTGGGAATTGCGAATTTCGATTCGTCCATTGAGAATCTAGCTTTGGCAATTACCGAAAAGGGACTGTAACATATATGGCAGAAACGAGATGCATTGAAGCTGCAGAGCATTAATACCGAAGGTTGGGAACCTGCTTTTGAAGTGAGGGTTCGCATTGGTGGAGCAGTTAACGTCCAGTGGTTGCAACAGTACCCGGGACAGAGCGGGTGAGGAACGATGTTCAAAATTGTACAATCGTGTACATCCCTGCGTACTTCGTACTCTTGAATTGTCTCCGTCGTGTATCCGCCGTATATGGCACAAGGTGATGAACGCTTTTGTGGTGCTAAACCTAACGTTGAAGGCGTAAACCGGAGCAAACGGGTCCAGAGTTACTGTTAGGTAGGTACAAGTATGAAACGGGCTACCTTGGTTCTATCACTGACGGAGGCGCGAAACTGCTTACCTTACCAGGCTCCGTACGCAGCAAAAGCGAAACCTTGCATAAGTCGCTCTCTAGTCTTCTCCAGCGAAACACCGGCCACCTTCACCCGGCTCGAGCAAGAGACGTAACTTGTCAAAAGGAAGGACAGAATGACAAAACGTGGTGCACACGTGTAGTGTGGCGACTAATGGGACATGTACCAGTAGGTGCTCGGCAGAGAAGCAATTTTCGCTTGACCCTTCCAAGGTTTCTACGGAAATGTCACGGTTATTGGACGGAGAGAAAGTGAGCAATGGCATGCCGATGGACAATAGAACTACAAGATTCGGATGCTTGTGTGTCCTTCCTGTTTCTGGTCAATCTGTTAGGTAAAGAGAAATGTTTAGGTAGTTGGCGCAAATTGGTTCAAATTTTCGAGAGTGCGGAGTCTAGTTAGCATGGTTGGATGTTCTCTCATCACTGCGGCGACGCGCCATTGGAGAGCTCGATCTCCCGAGACAGGTTTCACAGCATAACTGGAGCGAAAATGTCAAGAGGTGTGTAGTGGTTGCAGCGGGCTGCAGTGTAGCCAAAAGGAGGTTGTTTTCACCTAATAGATGGGAAGAGATGGTGCGAGGAGGCCAACGCGGACGCAAGGCGATGAGGCAACTCGGTGCTACAAGCACGTGTTGTCAACAAGTGGCTGGGGCGCTGTCGAGCGGTTTAATATGTTGGAACGCCGCTCCGAGGAGATGTCCGGCTCGCCCAGAGGGGGGACCATAAACCCCGAGAGCGCTCCGTGGCACCATGCATTGGGTCGTTACAGTCGCCTGTGCAGGGCCCAAATATCCCGTTTGAAATGCTGGGCATCCCTCCGCCCTCCGGGATGACCTGCTCCTAAAAGGAGTCGTTGTCACCATCGAAACAATTCATCGATTGACAAGGCGCCTGATGTGGCATGGAAATGAGTGGGGCGGAGAGGGAACAACGGCAGACAACTGGCTGGGCTGATGAGATAGATCTGTGGGGAAAGATGAGGCTAGCCAGAAAAGGGACATATGGGGGTCGAAAGAGATTGCTAGCCCCAGCGGCTGCAAGCGGCTCCCCGGAGTTTGGCATTCAGCGGAAGCAGGGAATCCCTGGAGCGCCGACCCGGCGCGAATGATCATGCGCACGTGAACAACGAGCCTCCTCTTCAGTGCTTGGCATTGTCTTGGACATTTGTTGACAACACCGCCACGACGTTTTTCTCGCTGACGAAATGCCTCTGAGCCCGAGGCCTCGGTCGAGGGCTGGTTTACAGGGCGATGTCGGAAGCCGAAAACGGCGTGCGATAGTGGTATTCTTGATTGTAGGTGTATTTCTGACGATTGTTGGACTCGCGGCGCATCCTCGGGTCTTTGCGAGATGTCGTGAAGTCTCTTCAGGTCACAAACGCAGGTTTAGGGATACTGATTAGGTAATATGAGACCAGCGATGCAGCGAATTGGAGAACTGGCATGGTTAGCAAAACGTCACCTCAGCCACGGCCAACATCAGGCGACACACTTTGGTCCAAAGTCGCTGGACCGGGGAAATCCAGGGCGTATGGCGGTAAAAAAAAAAGGGGCGAATGGCGAATTGAGTTAAATCTCCTGGAGGGTGCACGGGACCAGGCACGTCACAAACAGGTAATTCTGTCAATTATCTTTCACTGCGTCTGTCCCATTTCAGCCCTGATGGTGTTCTGGGGACGCCGCTTGCCGGCTTCCTTCCGGGTAGTGGGGCTCGTACCGCCAGGGTTCCGCTTCAAACCATTACGTACCGTCGGCCCTTACCACTACACCGATGATGTTATGCCATGTCATGGAAACTCGGGTATTCGACCTTTTGCAGGCGGCAAGTGTCATCCAAGGCCATCCTTTGAACCTGAGCGACTCTTGGCGGACAACTTGTCAATAGGTGGCCGATTGGCGTCTTTTCGTCGCTCTACCCGTTCTACCAGTGACTTACTGCGTCAGCAAGACAGGAACAACAGCTAGGTACCTAGAGGCAAATGCGAAAAAGCGTGGCGGAGGGTCCGAGATGTCGTTGGCTCCCGGGCCGGTCCCTGGCAGCTTCCACACCGTTCCATCTCGTTACGCGAGCATATCCACCGCCCTCGTGGAGTCATCGAACCAAACCCTCGCAGTGAGAATTTTAACTGGGTCGCCCAGAGCAAGCCGAAGCAAGGGCTACAGTCGGTAAGCATTTCCCAACCGTTCAGCTGGAGCCCAAGGCCTCGAGCTTGGCCCAGGTGACAGTCTCGCCTCCGCCGTCCGTTGCCCGCATGATGGAGATGGGACAAAGAGCAGGAGCCATCGTCACCCAGCCGGTCTCGCTCCATTGGTCCTGTCTTAAATTCCGTTATTCCTTGGTCCCGTGTCCGGCCCCCTTCTGCCATTCCTGTCCATACAAACACACCGCACAAAAAGTTGTGCAACATCACCAACCCCTCCCTTCCAAGGAACAACAGTACAATTGACGAGAAGTTTTCACCCGACCGTACCCAAACAAAAAGATCACCCTCAAACGGGAGCTTTGATTATTTTATCCTCTTGGGACAACACATCACCGTCCTTTACACCGCACCATCGCTGCGCGACACGTTACAGTCTCCATTCGTGGTTGCTCGCCGTTCTAGATTGACCCGTTGTCACTCACCACTTTACTGCACCCCCTGCTCCGCGTGTGCCACGGTATATGCGCGACGCACAGAGAGAAACATCCGGGCAACAGATCACGAAAGCAAACTCGCGGATCCGAAATTTTAGCAGGCTTGCAACTTCCCCGCATCCGCTGCATCGAGAGGCTTCCTCTTACCTAAAACGCTGGGAATTTGACTAATAGGAAGCGACCGTCTGGCCCTTTTCGCCTGGCTTGTGAGACGGCTGCTTGCGCCCGTCAGCCCTGGCAGCTTTTGTCTCAACCGGCCCCTCCAGACGCGGACATCCCAGCGTCGAATCATTGCCCATTCCTTGTCCGTGTGCCGCCAAACGGTGGTAGACCGGGTCGCCTCTGTCTCCCCTGGGACACTGCACCTGTCGCCATTGAGTTCTTGCATCGCGCACCTGACCTCAGAGCTCCATCCAGGAGCCAAGCCCTCTTCCCCGTCGTCCCTGTCCGGTCCCCAATGGCGGTGATTCAGCACTCGGACCCAGACCACCTTCAACCACAACGGCCCCCGTCAAGGGAGTGCTCACCCGACTACTTAACCATGGCAGTGGGCCACCATCACCACCACCGACCGGCCACCCCGGACCGGCTCTCTCGCTCTTCCTTTTCCTCCATCAGGGAAGACGACAGTGCCCTCACCCAGGACTTTTCCCGCTCCAAAGTCTCGTCGTATCTCAGGCTTGAAGACGCCATCGCCATCGACGACCGAGACCTCGTCCAGCCTCCCAAGTCCCCTAACCCACCAAACCTTAAGGCGCAGACCAACATGATCCAGACCCAGTTCCAGCCCCCAGTGACCCACCCCCAAAGCCGCCTACTCGGCTACTGGTCCCCGGCCGAGAACTTCCAGGGCTGGAAGCAGATCCAGGTCAAGGGCAAGCTTGCCAGCAAGAGCTTTGGCGATCTCCAAGTCCTCAACAATGTCTGGATCACACCGACCAAGCCGAGGGCGGCCAAAAAGGGCACGAACAAGCCCGGCGAGGCTCCTTTGGAGAGATTGCCACCCGAGCTCCTTAGTAAGTCCACCCCGTTCTCGGGTCCCTTCGCTGCCGGGCTTTGCTGACCAGTTGTGCAGCCGCCATCATCAACCTCCTCGCCCTCGATGTGCCGCCCAATGGCATCACCCGACGGAATGTCGACCTCATGTCGCTGCTGTTGACGTCTAGGACGCTACACGTGGCGACATTAAGCACCTTGTACCGCAACATCACTATCCCCCACTCCAAGATCTTCCACAAGTTCCTCATGCACATCTCCGAGTACCCTTCTCTTGGTACAATCGTCCGACGCATCGACTTCTGCCACTTCAATCCGTCGCAGCTATTTTCGACTGCTGCCGAGCGATCGCAAGCCAAGAATTTGACTTCCGAGACCCTCCTGCGATGCCTCGAGTTGACTCCCGACTTGCAGGAATTTTTGGGCCAGGAATACATTGATGATGATCTCGATGTGAACGTCCTGCGCAAGTTATTCTTTGGCCTCCCCAACCTGAAGGCCATCGACTTCTGCGGCTGCTCCTCGAACAAATTCAAGGAGGCATTCGCGGCCCTGGTGTCTGAGGACTGGCCCGATAAACTTTCGATCACTCGTCTGTCGCTCCACAAATGCATGACGCTTCCGACGTCTGTTCTCGACACAATCCTGCCTCGACTTCAGAGGGTGACCCACCTTGACTTAGCCGGAACCCGGGTCACGGATACTGCGCTGATGTCGATCCCCAGGACGGCGAGGCTCACTCACCTCAACCTTGCTAGGTGCAAGAGTCTCTCGGCACGTGGCGTGATTGACTTCCTGGCGCAACACCCAGCCGCGCGGGAGTTGGTGTACCTCAGCCTCGCGACAGACGCCAGGACCAATCAATTGCTCGACGTTGACGACATCAGCGAATTGCTACCAATCCTGCCCAGGACCCTACGATCGCTGGGTTTGAAGGGCAGCAAGATGGACCCAGGACACATCGATCTCCTCCGGCCTCTGACCAAACACCTGGAGGAATTGGCCATTGGCCGTTCCCTCAGGCTCCAGGATGTCAATCGGCTCTTCGTCCCGGACGACACTGACGACGTGCAAATGCAGTTAGACTGGATCCCGCACACCCTCAAGTACATCGACCTCTCGGATATGTGGTCTGCCGAACTCGATCTAGTTTACCTGTTTGGCAACAACTGCATCATTCTGAACCAGTTTTCGCAGCCACTCGAAGTGATTGAACTGGCCGAGGATGTGTACAAGAGGGTGAGTAAGTCGGCCCCTGTGCTGCAGCGGGTTGGGTGGCGAACATCTGAGTGTGGTATCCGAGGCTGGATGGTTCGCCAGCACTTACCATCCACACCTAGGGACGATGGAAGGAGGTCGTGGAAAATGGGGGCGGAATCGTGGGGCATGAGGAAGATTCCTGTCGCCAAGGCGGATGTAGGTGGCATGTACGGAAGCTTCATGTTTGGGCGGAAGCTTTGATTGACCTCTGGCGGTCGATTTTCGGTGTCTTTCAAGCTTTTGTTTGCACGAAAACTCCTCTCCGGCGTGCTTCGTATGATTGTTGTGGAGTTTGGGACGAAAAGCGGTTGAACTTTGGGTTAGCATTTGCAAGGTGTTATGGGTGATGAAAATAGGGAGAGAAAAGTTGGATCTTTGTTTGTCGAGGCTGAAAATCCAGTTTTGTATTACCACAGGAACGTAGGAACGAGGAGTCCTTCGCAGAATGGATAATGATAGTTGGGGTCCTGTTTGGAAGCATTGTTTGTTCAGAGAGTTTCCGATGAGTCCCGTAAGTCGTAGTCTCAATCCACACATCCTGATGGTTACGTTGTATCTGAAGGGAAGTGGTTGTAATGCTTCGGAAGTTGACAGCGACAGTGAGAGATTTATCTCAAGTTCTGCCCTCTATTACCTATCTCTCGGGTCGTGGGGGTTACTGATCTGGTTGGTTCGTTGACATCGTGGTTTCCGTAACCATAACCCTAACCCCGATTCTGCCGTCCCCGACTTCGCCTTGGCGCGGGGGTTTTGCCGAAGCTCTGCCGAAAAGTCATTCAAGCGAGCAGCTCTGTCGTCAGCCCGTGAGCTCCATAACGACGAAGGCGACTTTTCCCTCAACAACAACCCCAACGCCATCGCCCAAGATGGCTCCCTCACGGGACACGCCGTTCCGCTCGGCGGATATGAGCATGGTCCAACTGTACATTTCCAATGAGATTGGCCGTGAAGTGGTCAACGCGCTGGGCGAGCTCGGCCTCGTTCAATTCCGCGACGTACGTAATCTCATGATACCACTCGCTGCTGTCAAAAAGCTCCTGCTAACTGGGCTCTGCAGCTCAACGGCGATCTCAGTGCCTTCCAGAGAGCCTTCACCCAGGATATCCGGCGCCTGGACAATGTTGAGCGCCAGCTCCGTATGTCGGACCCACGCACCGCACCCCCGTTGCAGCCACACCTGCTGATGTACACCCAGGTTACTTCCAGGCCCAGATGGAGAAGGCTGGGATTCCCCTCCGCAAACTAGACCTCGATGTTGACACGCTTGCCCCTCCGACGACAACCGAGATCGACGAGCTTGCCGAGCGCAGTCAGAACCTTGAGCAGCGCATCTCGTCCCTTAACGAGAGCTACGAGACGTTAAAGAAGCGCGAGGTTGAGTTGACCGAGTGGCGCTGGGTCCTACGCGAGGCTGGCGGCTTCTTTGATCGTGCACATGGCAATGTCGAGGAGATTCGGGCGTCCACCGACAACGACGACGCGCCTCTGCTGCAAGATGTCGAACACAATAACTCGGCCCCCGAGGTTGAACGCTCCTTCTCGGGCATGAATATTGGCTTTGTTGCCGGGGTTATCGCTAGGGACCGTGTTGCTGCGTTTGAGCGTATTCTGTGGCGAACTCTCCGCGGCAATCTGTACATGAACCAGGCCGAGATTCCCGAGGCACTTATCGACCCGGCCAACAATGAGCCCGTGCAGAAGAACGTCTTCGTTATCTTTTCCCACGGCAAGGAAATCCTCGCCAAGATCCGAAAGATCTCCGAATCCATGGGCGCCGAGGTGTACAACGTGGATGAGAATAGCGATATCCGCCGGGACCAGGTTCACGAGGTCAATGCGAGGCTTAATGACGTCCAGAATGTCCTCAAGAATACCGAGGCGACGCTAGGAGCTGAGCTCAACCAGATTTCTCGCTCCCTTGCGGCGTGGATGGTCTTGGTCTCGAAGGAGAAGGCCGTATACAATACGCTCAACCTTTTCTCATACGACCGAGCCCGTCGAACCCTCATCGCCGAGGGATGGTGTCCAACTCATGATCTACCACTCATTCGATCTACTCTTCAGGAGGTAAACAACCGAGCAGGCCTCTCGGTGCCGTCCATCATCAACGAGATCAGAACTAACAAGAAGCCGCCGACTTATCTGAAAACGAACAAGTTTACTGAGGCGTTCCAAACCATTGTCAACGCCTACGGCACTGCTACTTACCAGGAAGTTAACCCAGCTATCCCCGTTATTGTCACCTTCCCCTTCCTCTTTGCTGTCATGTTTGGTGATTTTGGCCATGCGTGCATCATGCTCTCGGCAGCCGTCGCCATGATTTACTGGGAGAAACCATTGAAAAAGGTCACATTTGAACTTTTCGCCATGGTCTACTACGGACGGTACATTGCCTTGATCATGGCGACTTTCTCCTTATTTACTGGTCTCATCTACAACGATGTCTTCTCCAAATCAATGACACTCTTCGACAGTTCGTGGCACTGGCAGGTTCCTGAGGACTGGAAACCTGGCCAGCCCGTCAAGGCTAGCCTCAAGAGCGACTACCGCTATCCCTTCGGCCTCGACTGGCGATGGCACGGCACAGAAAATGACCTCCTCTTTACCAACAGCTACAAGATGAAGATGAGTATCATTCTCGGATGGGCCCACATGACCTATTCGCTCTGCTTCTCGTACCTAAATGCACGCCACTTCAAGAAAAAGGTTGATATTTGGGGCAACTTTGTCCCCGGTATGATATTCTTCCAGGCCATTTTCGGTTATCTCGTTGTCTGCATCATATACAAGTGGAGCGTCGACTGGCTCGGGCTTGGGCTGCAGCCGCCGGGACTGCTGAATATGCTGATTTACATGTTCCTTCAGCCCGGCTTCGTCGACATTCCTCTGTACCGGGGCCAGAAGTATGTGCAAGTCGGCCTTCTCCTTCTGGCTCTCGCTCAGGTTCCGATTCTTCTCTTTCTCAAGCCCATGTGGCTCCGATGGGAACACAACCGGGCGCGGGCGAAGGGATATCGTGGCATCGGAGAGAGGTCGCGAGTTAGCGCCTTGGACGGTGACGACGAAGATGACAACGGCCACGCGGTTGGTGGTCGCGACAGTATGGGTAGCGACGAAGGTGTTGCTATGATCACGCAGGACCTCGATGTCGAGGATCACGAGGAGTTTGAGTTTGGAGAGGTCATGATTCATCAGGTCATCCACACGATCGGTAGGTGCTCCCTGCCTCCCTGGATTTGTGGGCCTGGTTGCTAACAGTGATTCCAGAATTCTGTCTCAACTGCGTCTCGCATACCGCTTCTTATCTCCGTCTCTGGGCTCTGTCGTTGGCGCATCAACAGTTGTCGGCTGTGTTATGGTCCATGACTCTTGGCCCAGCGCTCATGAAGGACGGAATTGGGGGAGCTGTTTACATTGTGATCACCTTCTACATGTTCTTTTGTTTGAGCTGTATTATTTTGATCGTGATGGAGGGTGTCTCTGCAATGGTAAGCTCTCTCTATTCAATATATCATGAGTATGCTAACTGGCAACCAGCTTCACTCCTTGCGCCTGGCGTGGGTTGAATCGTTTTCCAAGTTTGCCGAGTTCGGAGGCTGGCCTTTTGCGCCATTTTCATTTAAACAAATGATAGAAGAGTCGGAGGAGTTGAGGGATTATCTTGGTTGAAGTCCAAACATTGCTACGCCCTGGTTTGACAGGAGGGCCGGTGTATCAATATGTATATTGACTTGCCTTGGCTTGTTCTGTAGTGTAGAGCTGAATCCATGGAAGGCGGGCGAGCATTCATGTTTAGTCAAGTGTAGTAACTAATGTCGTTGCCACTAATCTAATGATGCTCTGTGGTCTATCTGAATGTCGCATACCGTGATACCCGCCTACGCCAGAATGTAGTCTGTCCATATCGTCTGGGCAATATCTACGCCATCCACTGCATCCGACGTCTCCTAGGCATGGTCATTCCGGTATGTCCGAGGCCAAGGGAGGGAGATAGGACTCCGAATGTCATGGAATGGGGGCTGTTGGGCCATGCAATGTCAGACCTGACGTCAGACGTCAGACCGTGGCGACGACACGCTCTATGCCTCTTGGCCTCCAATGCCTCGTATGCCGGGCGGCTGGGCTATCCATGGGTGGATGAACGCAAGGACGCCGGGTCAGATGTAGTATAGTTAGCGTAGCGTAGTACGGTACTGTGTAGGGTGCGAGTGTAAGAAGTATACCACTACCAGCCCAGGCAGGTACGAGATCCCATTTACCCATCTACCCACGTCGTAATTCTCTTTTTCTGTCCGTCGCAGCACATTTAGTACTGAGCGCTGGGGAGTCGCATTTCACGCAGAAGGTACTGTGCGTGGAAGGACGTTTTGTCGGTACTCGGCATACCCCTTGCAAAAAGTGGCTGAGATGACAATCGTTATATATCAAGTAGATTATCCAGATTTACAGAACCCCGGGTGTATCGTACACTACTTCGAGTGGTGGGGGCAGAAGAGCATCTGCACGCTGCTCGAACGAACGCTGTCTTCGGGACCCGCGTCCTGGAGTAGATTGCCCACGGGGGTTGACATTGGTGGTGGTGGGATTATCATAATCGAGGGTGTGTAGATGAGGATCAGGAGGGATGTATTCGGTACTTGGATTGATGTTGACTAGTTCTATGGCTCGATTCCACAAAACTCAGGAAAGAGCACCCCCCAAACAAAAAGTGAGGCATTCCGCGTATGTTTATGCCAGCCTCACTTTTACGGTAGTTTAGGTTCTCCGGAAAGGAAATTCCCTCGGCGAGCAGGGGGTTGGTGCTCTCCCTGCGCCGTGCCGTGCTCTGTGCGTGGGTGGAGGTGGAGGTGTGAAGGTGTGTTGATGATTTTATGTAATTTGTTCTGCAGTTGGTGGGATAGGCAAACTGGGCTTTGGTTGTGGTTCTTACTATCTAGAGACTATCTTTCTGCCCATAAGAGAAATGTGTATAGTGCTGGGAAGTAGTTGTTCTTGTCATCTTGGTGGACAACGTGACCAACTCAAATGAGATTCTTCCAAGGAGCCCCCTCGGAGAAGCATGTCTACCTGTTCCGAGGGCTTGGGTACGCGACCCGGACGGGAGGAGTGAATGCAATTTAATCATGACATTACGTAGCTGAGCGGATTTTAACATCGCTGCATACAAGACCTGTCAAAACATGGCCGCCACATGAACACCCCCAATCGGGTAACTACCCGATCTGTTCATCCCGCGACAAAAACCCCTCAGGATGCAAGCCACCAAGTCGCCCAGTACATGTGTGTGACTGGCACGGATGGGAAAGGATACGCAACTGCGTGAATTTCCCCTACCCTTGTGTGATCTGCGTTCTAAACGTACCTCTCCCGACGCATTCCCTAAAAATTTCCACCTCCAGAAACCCCACGGGCATGAAGTCCACGTGTTTGAACACGCAACGGCACACCTTCATCGGGCGTACGCTAATCACTCTGTCGATGCCTCCAACCAAACCCCTACCGTTATCCAAAGTCCACGAAAACCTAAAAAAGAGAAGAAAGAAAAAAAAAAAACTTTGCAGCATATCACGTCAGCTAGTTACCCCTGTCGATCCGAGTCCGGACACTCCTGCGGGGCAAACCCGTCCCGCTTGTCGCCATTCCACATCCAACAGGGTCGAACGACCACATTCCAAGCATATGGCTCCCGTCCCGTGTCCTTCCCGTCCGTTCTTCCTAATGGAGAAAGAAATGGGCAACCCTTCCCAATCCACCACCCCCTCCCGAAAAGGAAAGAAGAAAGGAATTGGCGAATCACATCAACGAACTGATGTTACCCATTCAATCAATTTTCAGCCTCACGCCTCAAACCCCACCCCTTTCCTCTTTCCCAGCCATCAACTTCAGCCCACTACTATCCCATTTCGAACCCATCAACCCAGTCAGGCAGTTAGTTAACCAGGGAGCCCGAAATGTCTCGCCGACTTGTAACAAGAAAATAACACGAAAATGAGCAACTTATGACATGTCGCGTTGCATTGCATGTATGCATGCCAGTAGTCAGGCACGCCGTACTGTGTAATATTCAAGGGACTGACTGCTTCCTTGTTCTTGGGGTCTCGTTCTCTCCGTTTTCTAGGTCGCCTCACTGGCCGGGCAAAACGATCACAAGCGCCACTGGACGAACCAGTTTTAGGCCGTCACTGCGCCATCAAACGGAATGTAATTTCGGCTTCGACGCGGTGACACCAATCCGTCACCTCACTCATCCCGCTCGCAAACACAATGCAAGCGGACCATGGAAAACGCAGGATAATCCAGCACAGCCTGTTTACTCCTGACCTGCGACTAGTTACCATCGCAGGCGGGTCCCATTTTGCAAACCGTCTAAGCTGCGAGCTCGAAATCTATTCTGCATTTTGTCGCCCTTTTGTCTGCCCTCTTCTGAATTCCTTCCCTCTCACTTCCTGCATAGCGAATACCTTCTCCTGCGGCTCTCACAATGTGTTTAAAGTGAGGTTGGCAATAAAAAGGATGACCCACAATAAACACAACCCCTAAAACAAAGAGAACGGCCAAATCACAGTAATGCCTGCCTCCGCTGCCTTGCAAACAAAAAGACAGAGTCCCCACCCATGGAGACAAAACAAACGCCGGTGCTCTGATTTCTTCAAACGCCGCGTTCTCCCAAAAACAAAATGCATAAGACGTATTAAACAAGAGACGAGTAGATGTGGGTATTCGGGTTTAGACGAAGACAGTTCGAAACGGAATAAGAAAATATTATCGGCATCCTCCTTAAACAGGAATGAACCGAAAGAACCTGATGATCAGTCCGTAATGTCCTCCTCCCGCCCAAAAATGAATTTGCTTGATTAAAAAGGTATCGTAGTTTGGAAACAAGGCCTGCCAAATATATGCCTCGTGTTGCGTAGAAGCTCAAGAGTCTAGTTGAAGCCAAGCAAGGAGGAGCGGCATTAGTCTGTACCGGTAATTTCCGTGTCAACCTCATAGGCTATTTGCGACCATACTCTCCAGTGGAGGATGCCGAGATGCGCCAGCCGGACCGCCATGTCATCGATGCCAGCCTCGTCACGTGGCTCCCGCGAGGAGCTGCTATTTCCGCTGTCGATGAGCATCATGTCGCGGTTATCTCTGTCAGATCGATCCCAGGTGCGTCCAGCACCGTGAATCCGGCCGCCCGTCGCAACCGAGAAAAGACCCACACCAGACAGGTTCCTGAACTCCTTTACCCTCTTGGCGAGTTCGGCGAGCAGGCGCTGCTGGAACTGAGCTTCCACCTCGCGGAAGATATCACTTTGCACCTCAGTCAAGCATTTGGTGAGCTGGGCTTCGAATTCGGGAAGGGGAGGGGCGTTGTTGATGTAACGAAGAATCTGGAGCGCGATGGGCTGTGCGAGAGACCTCCACTTCTGCTGGGACCGGCTCGATGGGGAAGCTGTATTGAGGAGCGCAAGCAGCGAGTTATAGACCGTCTGTGACCGCGCCCGAGCTTCGCCAGCATCAATAACCGAATGGCCAAACAATCCACCTGAATTCCGAGGGGACGACGACGCCACCGATCCCCGATCGCTAAAGGCCACACTTGAGGGACGAGATGGCGGAGCGGCAAAGTTGAAATCGCCCGATGATCGGCTACTCCGCGCAGACCCACCACTCAGCGCGGAAAGGAACGGGTTCGTTGACCTTGAAAGCTGGTCAAATTCGTCGAACTTTCGCATGCAGATTTCGAGACAAATGCTGTCGTACATGTCGGCACGCAGCTTGACAATCCGGTCCTCGTCAAAGACAAACGTAGCGGGAAAATTATCGGTCGAGGTCGAGGGCAGGATGAGTCGTGACAGGGCGTTGAAGAAAACGGCTGTATCGCCGAAAGATTGCGCATAGGGTATCGGAGTCGAGTTTGTGTGTAGAATCTGCGCTTGGACCTGGGCCTCCTTGTACCAAGCTGTGGCCCCCTGGACGTCTAGCTTTTTGGCTTGAATCTTCTTCAAGAAGAAACGCTGCTCAAAGTTGACGGTGTCGTCGATGAGAACTGGGCGCAAACAGCGGATTTGGTGGTTTGCCACGTCTAACTTCATGGCCTCAAGGACGCTCAGCAAGCTCCGCATGCCCTTGACCAGCTCGTTCATATCGTTGTTCCGATTGCCGTTGCTCAACTCCGCGTACATCTCGTCAACCCATTCGTCTCTCATGGGTGCGCAGTGCAGCTTCAAAACACCAGAAAGCCACGAGGCGAGCTTCTCTAAATCAGCGACGCCGCGGTTGAATTGCTGCATCAAAAGGTCCACGTTGAGTCCCTCTTCAAGCACCTGCCGGTCCCGCTGCGGCACCAGCGTCGAAATGATCTCTTTAATGGCCCGCAGTAGAGCTGGTAGACACCAATCGCCATTGGCGCCATGTGTTTGTATGAACCCATCCCGATCCACAACAAATTGAATAAGTTGCTCCAGCAGGGCTGTCCAAAACTGATTTGCTTTTTCCTGCTTCCTCCGCCCCCTCTCACCGTCTAGGTTGGGTCGAAAGTGTAGTTCGGGATCGAAGTTGATGTCGTGGCGTAACTTGGGGTTGTGTATTATCTTGTGCACGTCGAGCTCGCTCAGAGTAGTTCGGGTAACCGGCGGTTCCAACGGACGGCTAGAAGGGAATGAAGATGTAGTGAAGCGCGAAAGCGGCGAAGGTCGCCGCTCAGTCGGCTGAGCAGCGAGGTATTCATTATTCGGCTTATGGGAGCTTGTTGAGCATGACGATGAGTTCCTGGACAGGCTTGGTGCAACCTCGACCGCCGGTGTAACGGCGCCTGTCTCATCCCCTACGAGGATTTGCGAACCTCGTGGCAGTTCTTGCAATGTTTGAGAGAGCTTCTCCTTCTGATCTGATTCAGGGGCCGGAGTCCGGGTCTCGGCAGCAGCCTCAGCCGGTATCGGCTCCTCTTTGGAATCCTGTCGCCGATGAGTCGGCATGTGGCTCTCAATGCCCCCACCAGCCCCTTGGTCGTTCATCTTGGGCAAACAGTATGAGACTTGTCAGGGTTCGACTGAGCTGATCCAAGAAGGCCAATGGCGTGTGACAGAATCGGAATCCAAGGCCAATGTCGAACGATGGTGGAGTGGCCACACGACCAGGTAGACACTGATTATATATTTATTCTCGGAAAGGGGAGGCAACGGCAAAATCTTTTGTGTGGTGGCTAGAGTTTCTTCATCCGTGTCAGCAAGAAAAAGGCGTGCACTGGAACTGCAGAAGCGGGCGCAAAGGCGAACAATGCCGAAGGTACAGGCGAGACGACCATAGAGATGAGGTCTCGTGAGACGGGCGGTTGCAGCGCGTCGTCCTTGGCCGCCCTTGTGATCGGGAGGCCAGGAGATATTCCGGGAGCGGCAGGAGAGCTTGTACAAGGGTCTCAAGTAAAACGAAGAAACACGCTCACCTGCAGGAATGTTGGCTGGCCGCGCTCGAATGCAATTGGGGGACGTCGAGGTCCTCGGGCGCGGCGGACGGTGTGGCAATGGGTGATTGCAGCGAGGCAACACTCACAGACCCAGAACAGGGGGCTCGGAATCGGAGGGTCGGAGGGCTTCGCGAGGGAATGTTGGCGACAAGACAAAGGTGCAGACCGAAAGAACACAGACGGGAGCCGACCACCTGTTTCTGTTCCTTAGCCGGGAGAAGGCAGGTCGAAGACGGAAGACAGAAGACGACGCAATGAGATTAAGGTGGTGTTGTACCAGTTGATAGAGACAGACCAGACAAGGGCGAGAGGGAGTTCTTGAGTTGAAGCTGGAGTTCAAACTCGAGACAAACACAGATACGAGAGTGTTAAAAGAAAGAGAAAAGGAAAAGGCAGAAGGAGCGAGAAGAAACGAAGGTGCAGGTCGGGGGGTAAGGGACCTGTAAGTAATATTACAGCAAGGGATAGCGTAGGTGGTAGGGCGGCGGTGGGAATGGGGATCAGATGGCAAGACAAGAGGAGGCACCCTTGGGAACGAGCGACAGGCGACACGATTGCTGCCGCCAGACGAACAGGCGCGACACATTGCGAGTTAACTAGCTGGAGCGGCGGAAATTCAGTGCAGTCCAACCATGGCCCCATCGGCCACGGATGGGCATCCATGGCTTGGTGCTGGTCCCAAACAGAAGGTGCGCATGCGGCAACGGAGCACACTTCGTGAGTCGCTAGCAATGGGGGGCTGGCAGCAAAAAAAAAATGAACGCCGGGTGGCATTTTCCCCTTGCACGCCCCCCTTCACCCCACCCACCCCCTGCCATAACCCCTGTCTTCCTCCCATTGCTCTGCGGGACGCCCCCCCTTCCGGAAGCGCGTCCAGGCCAGTGGTTAGGTACCTAGGCCTGCGCGAGGCTTGCAGCGAACCCTGGACAGGGGTTTTCACTTCGACAGCTCGCATGCCCCATGCGTCTCGTACCTGTTGTACCAAGTACTTTCAGCCTGTCTCGTCTCACACCCCGTTCCCAAATTCTGCCACCACCTCACCACCACCACCACCCGACATCACCCATCACCCTCGCCTGCATCGAGAATGTTGCAGGCCGAGACCGCCAGCCAGAGCGCGCCCGCTACCATGCAACACCATCCTTTCCTGTGCGAAGAGAGTCATGGGTGACGAGTGGTTGGCTCACAGCTTGCAGCACACCTCAGACCGCGGGCACCATCCGGATAGGGTGTTGCACACCGCTTGCTCACCTGCTGGTGGGCATGAAAAAACTTTTCTCATCCTCGTTTCTTTTTGATGGGCGCTGGACACAAAGCGCGGATGGTGAGATCCCCCCACTGCAGCTACTCGAGTACTTCGACCTGTCCTGGACAAGCCCTTCCCCAGTTCCTGTTTGGAAACACTGAGCCTCGCCCCAAAGGCTAGGCTACGCTGTCTGGGCGGGGCTGGCATAAAAATGTGTCGAGAAGAGAGGCACGGAAATAGCCTATGTGGTCGTTGGTACGGCGGTGAAGGCCCCCCTTACCGCTTACTCGCATCCAACTTTGCAACAGAAGGGGTGGGTTGCTGGTCTTTCTGGCTCTCCTGGCCACGATTCAATTCAATGCGCTGTCGATCCGATCCATCTCAAGGGTGTTCTTCTCCCCTCGATACTTTGCCCTCCCACGGTCACCTCCATTGTTTAGGCCTCTCCAGCAAACTCCCTGCCGACCTGCACTCGAAGATGCACGGCGGCTAAGGTGGCTCCGTCCGTCGGACCTCGGAATGGAGCAGTATGAAAAAACACACTCTTGTCTCATGCAGGGCATTATAATTTTGCCCCTTCCGCGCTCCTTTTGCCTCCTTCTCATCTGTGCGCAGACGCCGCCACCTCTCCTCATGTTGGTGGTGCGGGAGTGTAGCCGCTAATATTTCTAGAGTGTTTGCCGCAGCTGCAGTCCCGACCACTCCATCCCGAAACGGATATTGGAAAAATTGTATACATGGGACCTAGGATGTTGCATGTTTCCCTAATAAATGCACGCGTTCGTTGTCGCTCCCTTTTCCGTTTCCGCCATCTGGCTGTTATTTTTTATTTTCTCGAGCCTTTGCTCTTTGCCGGAGTGTCGGGGGTGCCGCCTCAACCCCATTCCCGTCTTCCATTTCACGTCCCGATCGACAGCTCGGCACCAATGGCCCGGCTCGGTAGTGGGTGCTCGTGGCGCTTCGGTTTGTAGCGTAGTGTACAAGCATAGTGTCTTGAGATTTTAGTCTGGAGGGGCGGCTTCGTATTTCATACAAGTAGCAACACCTTTCGCACACGCGCGACATGGAAAAGAGGTGAGAAGGAGCTAGTTGGGTACTCGGTGATTGTTCGCCGCTCGCCGCCGTCATCGCAAACGAGACATGCAGCCCTCGCAAATCAGACAATGCAGGTCTGCAGGTGCGGGTGTCGAAACTTGAACTGACTAGACTGGCCTTGGGACAATTGGACCGCAGACGATGCGCCATGCTCGGGTGGAGAAGGGTATTACTGCAAGAGTATTGCGTATAGGTATTGGACAACTGGAGGAAGACTTCGGAAACCTGCCCTGTTTCCTCCCGAACTGATCACCTTGGCTACCATGCAGCTCCAGAGTTCGGTTTCCCTATATCTTGGCCCTGTTCACCTTTTTGCCTGAGGAAGCGCATGCGCGCAGATGAGTAGGAGCTTGTTGGAAACATTAAGCCTACGGCAATGCTCCAATGATCACGCGTTCAGCCCGGCAAGAGGCCGTGGTTCCATATGAAGTGGGTTGGCAAGTGGAACAATAGACATAATAAGGGTGATATGAATGTTGGGACCGCCATGTCGTAATGCCCTGGTCCCACCCCACTGGATACCAAACCCATTCCGCGGGGTCAACTCAAGAGGCCAGCCATCCCTGGACGCTATTTCCGAAAGGAGACATGGGGAATCTGGAAGAGGCAGGCTTCTTGTACCGAACCTGACATGCCTCGAACAAAGTTCTTTGTGCTTTCTCAATCTTTCACCGCCTCGATAGCATCTCACTCCTCATTTCACTCGCGTTGGCCGACTTCCCACTTTGCAGCCGAAAATTGGCCGGACGGTGCTGGCGATGGGCGATGCAATCTGTAATTAGCGACGAGGATGAGTGCAGCAGCAATGCACAAGGCACCTTTCCATTTTCATGTCATGTGGCCACGCCACAGGCCGCCCCCCCGAATCACCTCCGAACAACAAGAACAAGAGACTGACGGCTCCATCATGACCGCTAGTCTTTTTGCTTCCGCCGGCATGCCCACCAGGTGGCCTTCTCTGTTTTATTCTCAGCAGAAAGTGTAGATTTTGCTGGACTGGAGCATAGCCCATGAGAATCGGATATGCAATCTGTATTCTGCAGTGAGGTGGATATGTGTGGCTGGTCCAGGGCGGAGGTGAGGTGAGATGGCATTCATCGGATCCGTGGTTTTAGACGGATGGCCCGTCGGGCTTTGCCAGGCAGGTGTGCCCGAGGCAGAAGAAATCCACATTATGACTTTTGTCTACACTATGGATGAGGCAAGCATCACCCGAGACCCAACATAGTAATTTCAGAACTGTCTTGGGAGAATCTTGGATGCTTCTGATGTGGAGCTCTGCTACCTAGCGTAGAAGAACCAAGCTGATGAAACCGAACAGATGAGGCTGCCCAAACAAGCGGATCCCACAATCCCAGCAAGGGCCATGTGGCCGACTCGCCCCGTTGTCGCAAGCCCGCCGCGTTCCATTTTTGTACCCATTCTTTATCTTCTGAGTGTCATGTACCAGATCCACCTCGACGATGGAGCATCGATCATTGGCAAGGTGCTGCGGAAAGGAGCCGGGCAGGCGCTAAGGGGCAGAGACATGCATAGTCACCACTGAGGAGACAAACCTCTCCTGGACTCCGATATTGACAAGCACAAGCAAGTGATGGTCCTTTGCACAACCAGGTCCCCGGCATGAGCTCCAAAACAATATTTCTAAGAGCCCCATGCGGACAGTCACTCCGATCGGTATCATCGAGGAACGAAGACATACATGTTCTTCGGACCAAGTTATTGGCTCAGCTGACCTGCCCGTCTCTTCTGACTGCTCAAATCGTTCAATCTTGCCTACAACCCCGAGAAGAACTGATAACCACTTTGGTGGATCGGCGAGTACGTACCTCGCGAGCGTTATGTCGCGCCCTCGAAAAATGGTCCGGAAGTGTCAACTATAAAGGATAAGAAAAACAACGGTCTTGATGAAATTAGCATGTGTTTTCAGAGAACTCTGCCGCTATTTATGGTGTTTGTCATTCGTCACCCATGAAGGTGCTTTCTGAGGCGATCTCGGACCTGGCTAACGACATGGCCGCCGGGTTCGGATGTACCTACCCGGAAGCAATACGAGATGGTGAATTTTTCGTCTGCAGTCCTAGCTAGGATCACCACTCTTGGTTTCCTGGCATCTGCCGAGGTGAGCCTCGTGGATGTCGTCGCAATCACGGGACTTGAGGGTGGGGTGCAGGGGTGGTCTCTTCATGATGGGGACACACCTATCTATGTACATTACCTTTTTGGGATTTGTACCTGGGTCTCGCAGCTTCCAGACTGAACTTTGCAGCAAAATTTGGCCCACACGACACTCAATCAAGAGTATTGGGCAGGGCTGTGGCATTCCAGGTTCAAATCGCTTTTGTATTGATCACTTGCGAGGGCGGCGAGAGGCCGTTGTTGACCAACGTCGATCTCGACAGCGTTGACAAAGGGCCGATTGATGACGACGACGACCAAGAACAAGAGCGGGTGCTCACCTCCGCTATTACCCTTGTAGAGGTTCAGCGCCTTTCCGCCCAATTCCTGAATTCTTGCCAATTGCATTGCTTGGTGCCGTCGGGTGCTGGCGCTGGGCTGTAAGTTATTGTGAGAGAAGAGGGGTTCTGCAGAATGGTACGACAACAAAGCCGCAAGAAGCCTGAAAGTTTGGCCGCCCACCTTGCTGCTGGCTCGCGGCAGGATGAGTTGTCACAAGAGAAAGTCAGTTTCCGTCATGGGGGTAGCAAGTCTTGCCCCCTTCCGTCCCGCCTCCGCCTCACTTCTTACCTGCAGCTGAAGACCACCTGGAGCAATATTTGGTTCCAAAGCTTGGACTTGCCCCAGCTGAAGTAACCAACAAGAAACATTCTAGCGTGGGGCCTGATGGCGAGGTAGCTTTTTCGCCTCCCTTCCAAATTGCACCCAAGATATTTTGTAATGCGGTCCGTCCAGACCTGTCCGGGCTCGCCATACCAGAGGTGACCACGTCTCAGAGTTCGGAACTAAGAGAATAACGAAGAAGCAGAAGATAACATATTACAGCATCACTACAAACCAGGCACAAAGCCGCAGGCGCATGCCAGAAGCCGCACTCCTGCTGATGTGCTGTACCAAGTAGGTCGAAGAGGGTCAGTGCAGCCAGGGAGGAAATGACAAAGATGACGGCATTTTCGAAATTCGAGCAATGAATGCGTAGACTTAGGCGCCACTGGGCGCCAGGAAGGCGTGATTGTGAGTACCTACAATGGAGCGGACGTGCGTGCTATACAAGTGTCATGTTCAGGGGCGGTATCAAGAAGAGGAAGAAAAGTCTAGAGCCACCACGTTCGGTTTTTAGGCCCCAAGGTGTTGGCGAGCCTTCCAACCGGGCCGGTCCTGCTGCCTGCCCCGTCCCGGCAATCTCGATTGTTCTCCAGATTAACTTTGAGATCCGGCCCAGGTTTTTGGCACCGTCGCTGTCCGCCTTCACGCCAACTTTTTTTTTTTACACCTGGACGGCCGCAGGAAGCAACCCGGCCATTTTTTGCTTCTTCCGAAGGATTTACAGGAATGTGGGTGGTTGTTGGCCGTTGCCTACCTGGTACCAAGAAAGGCGTGCCTGGGACATTTCATTCACATGTTTCCATTCCGTTGTTCTCCGCCGCTCACCTGCACCCAAACGTCTCGATCCGACTCGCAGGCATAGTTTCAATGCGACGTCTCAAGTTTGCAATGTCAGAGTCGCTTTTTTCTTTTCTTCCTTCTGTTCAATCCTGACGAGCCCTGCCACTGGCCACTGTCCCCAACTTCTTTTTTCTCCCAAGGGACCCAACCTGTTTCATGTCGATCCCCCGTCTGTGAGTGGTTTACCCCTCCGCCCCCCCTTCCCGTCGTCTTCTCTTCTCTTGAGAGTCCGTCAACAAGGGACCTTTCCAAACTTCGCACCCAGATTTCGTCGAATCTTGGGCCCATCAACCATATGCCAGAAATAGCTACCTATTCTTGCTTGTTTGCCTGATACTACCCGGGGAGGGGTTTGAAACATTGCGTCTTTTTGCTTGCCGAACCAGAGAGTCGAGAAACATGAAGTTCAATGTCTTCCCATGGATGGTTCGGCTCTTGTCGGTGATTTGGTCCTAGATAAGAGGGGAATCACAGCGCCTCAAGATTTAGACCTGTGCTTCCATGCCCATTATCCTCTGGAAGAAGTGCACACGAGAGACAGGCAGAGAGCAGAGAGACCAAAGCTCACACTGCCGCGGATCTTAATCCTTCCAGAGCAAACATTCGAGTCTTTCCCCCCGCTTGGTCCCTTCCCTCCTCTGTAGCCTAGATACCTACCTATCTTACCTATGTACACATTTCTTTTTTCCAACCCTTACCTACCTTCGCCAAAAAACGGCCCGCGCAAGAAATACCGTACTACTCTGTGGCGCACCCGTCCGATGGCGATATGCAATGGACGGTGATCCCGAACGTGATGCGCAATGCACCGTCCGTCATTTCTGGATCTGGTAACGAAGTCACCAAGCGCCAACGAGAGTGTCCGCACGGGCTCCCGCCGGAGGGAGGATGCAAGCAACGAGACGTGACTTGCATCCCGCTTCTTTCCTTTTCTTTTTCTTTTCTTTTTCTTTCTTGTTGTGCCAGTTCTTTTTTGGGGTGAACTGTGATTCAGGCTTGGCTGTCCGTGAGATGGACGTGCCCTGCGTTGGTTCCGGGGCCAACGACGGGGGCCCAGGAAAAAGGAAAAAGAGGGATGGGAGGGATGAAAAATTGCGTTGACAGGAACCAAAACGTCAGAGATGGACAGGCTTGTTCCTGCTCAACTGTCTGGGTTTTTCTTCCCCTCACCGGGTCGTGAGCTTGCCGATACCTTAGGCATACCATCAAACTCAAGGCTCTGTGCAGTGCAGGGTGAGATGAGGCCAGGGCGAATTGCCGATGCAGGTGACAAAGAGGGCTGAGCACACTCGCGCCCTGGGCTCGGGTTTGGAGTCCAGCGGTTTGCCTCACCTCGCCCTGCCATGCACTCCTCAGCTGGTCCGAGCCCGGCTACTGGTCTGGTCTGGTGCTGGTGATCTGATGCCCAGGATCGGGATCGGGATCGGGATCGGGAACGGAACGGGAATGGATTCATATACAGGAGATTCGGTCTATCGGATAATTCACCCTGTATTGCTCAGAAAGACAGAACGATGAAAACACATCCCGTCCTCCCCTCCCTTTGTACCTAGAGACGGGAATACCAACACCACCTTGGCGTCATCTGCATCTCGCAATCTACCCCATCAAATAGCCCCGATGCAGTTTGATGGCAGGAAACAGAATGCAATGCACTGCCGTGCTGTGCAGTTCCGCCGAGATGAGATGAGTTAGTTAATATGAGATGCCGCCCGCGTCAGAGGGGGGGAACTCATCGCGGCGATCGTTTTCCTTCCAGTCTCTCCCTGGCGAGGCTAACCGGTGACTAACTGCCTCACGGCGTGCCGATGCCGGTCCAAGTATGGGCCGAGATGAAGAAAACGTCGATCGCAGAGGCAATTTGGAGTTACGCCACTGTCGTTATCAGCAAGCGGGTGGATGCGCCTTCGGAATCACGAATGCAACCCCATCATGATATTACTTGACACATGGGAACAAGTCTGTGGCATAAGTTGCATGTTTGTTCATATTGTCGATACCGTGGATGGTATAGGTTACAGTGCTGCGCTTGTAGAGCCTTCTACCGCCGGAGTCCTACTCTGTGCATGCTTCACAAAAACGCTGGCTCGCGCGACACCCAGCCTCTAGACCTACAGATCTCCGGGATCACCCAACCACTACCCGCCTGCTTGCCGCTTGTGTGGTCCGTCGTAGCCTTTCCCGAGGCCGGGACGATGCTGATGCGGAGTCACGTTGAACAGATGCACGGTACGGTCCGCCTCGCTCTTTGGCTCCTCCCTTCCAACGGACCGATCATAATCAAAGCAGTGCCAAAATAAACAACCGTCCTAGTTCTGGCACCACCCTGGACGTCGCAGTACCCACTGGTAGAGACCATGACGCATCTCATCACCGGCTAACGAAGGCAGAGGACTTTTCGAGCTCTCCGCGGCGAGTTGTGCAACCGGTCGGGCAATAGTTGGTGCATGGGTTTGTCAGACGAAACGGGCCTCGGTTCATCCGAAGTGTGCTTCACAACTGAGGCGTTCATATCAAGTGACTTGATGTTCCAATATAACGCGACCAAGGACCCGCCAAACTCAACTCATCAACCCGCCTTGCCCCTAAGCCCGCAGCCCCCATGACGCCTAATGAAAAAAGTCCTTGGAAGGGTCGGCCTGCGCGATACAGAAAAAAAAACAAGACCCCAACTCCAAGGACGCTACGTCGCGGTCGATCCAGACATCGCCGGTCCCCAAATGCAAACAAGAGCTTAAAACTCGAACAACGGAATAGCGTATCGGTGAAATTAGTTGCCTAGGAAGATGGAGATCTGTCATGAGATGGTCAGGGCTTTCTCGCTCCCTAATGTACGAGTAGATCGAAAGGGGGTTGGGTTCCCAGAAGCAAAGCCTTACTGCCATGAATACACAAGACAATGCAATGTACGGAGACAGTCGCTCTCCTATCCTCGCGCTCTTCCAGAACAAGCCTAGGAACCTGGAAAAGTGGTATTCCGGTTAGTGCGTTTGCTCGGTGACGGTAGGCGTTGTCGTCAGGGAACGAGAGATCTCTCACCCTGTCTTGTTGCGATCAAGGAATGCGGGGAACAGCGCGTGAATGTATGTAGAGGTACAGATGACGAGAATGATGCAGAGCAAGAGGCTCTGGAAGTTAAAGAGGGCAGACTGTTGAAAATGACGGTTAGCTCATCTAGTCGCCTTCGTGCCCAGAAACGAGATTGCTTGCGCAACCCCACGCATCACTCTCCCGCATCTAATCTCCATTTATCACATACCATCGCTGTGTTCTAGAAACCAGAAGGGAGGCCGAATCGGGCGCGTAGCGGGAGTCGCAAGGTAGTGTGCTGTTCGTGGCCAGCGGTGTGTTTCTTCAAATCACGTTGCAAGTGGACTGGACAGGGTGTCATAGCTCCTGGCAGATCCACTTTCTTGGACCCCCTGCCAGTGGCCTATCACATGGGCACGGCAGGGTGGGCTGTGGGGCTCTGGGCTGCCAAGGCTTTTGCGGCTGGACTCCAGCCAGGCACGGAGAGTGGGGGGTTTGTCGCTTGCACTCGCTTTCGTTACTATCCCACGTCGGCCGCAGATGTTCCAAACAACGATGTGCGGGGTAAAAGCGCAAGAGCTGCGAGAGGACCGTTTTCTTCGTCGTTACTATGTTGGTCAAAGCCTGGAAGAGGATGGATAATACCTGCGAAACGACAAGCCACAAAACGACATATCCGTTGTATGACTGGAAGGTTAAAAACTTGGTCCCGAGTTTGGCGTTTGAGCCTGGAGCATGCCAGGAGGCAGACTAGGTATGGGGCAGCCACTCCTATGACTCCTCAACGTCGTTAATATAATGTGGTAACTTAGCGCGCCGGTTCTTTTTAGTTCCAAAGTTCAATGGCATCTTTACGAGCGGGAGTGGTTCATTACAGCGCTCATATGCAATCACACTTCGCCCTCGTCTAATCACTGGACTTCGACCTCAATGCGGCTATGAGATGGAAATCGCAGAGCTGGATTCGATGACGCTGGATGTTCCTGCGCAGCGATGCAGGATTCTTTCTCTGAACTGCGAGGAGCTCAAAATTTGAGACCTGAAGTACGCCCAGGAACTGTATCCGCCAGTTCAAGCCCTCCATACCATCACCATTGGCTGTTACCCCAACCAGAATGCCATATCGTCGGCGGCATTTGGCTGTATACCGGCAGTGTCACGTGTTAGGACCCTCCATCTCGCCCCCCTGGACGCCAAACATAGATAGAAAGCCGGACCCAGTCCCGAAGCGGAGGTGTCGTTCGTCTCTACTTGACCCTTTCACTCTCTTATACACTTGAATAAATCTCCTTCGGGTTTCTGCAACGGCCATCTCACGAGCAAGTGAGATTTTCCTGAGCATAGCCGTATGCATCTAGGTAGCTCATCAACTGGACCACAACAGCACATACCACCAAGACGTGAAAGATGGAATGGGAACCCCAGAGATCGAATTTTCCGGGATACCGGCTTTCGGGAAACCTTGTCTATATAGGCAGAATGGGTCAGCGTCGATCACTTCTCTCTCCCAGAACAAACTTACTGCATAAGACGAAACGCCAGATAGGAGGCAAGCTACTTTTACTATAGTATAGGGAAAAGCCTTGTGCATCATCAACGGCATGCCGAATACCCTGAGTCCATGGATCAAAGGCACAACACCTAACATATCAATCGCTATAAACATTAATATCCGAAAGAGGCGATACTTTACACCCTGATACTTAGGATCCATTGTCATAAACACAGTCATGAAACCAAAGCTTCCAACCTATCAAGCGTCAGCCTTAGACACGAGGTCTCAGGTTATGGGGGTAGAATTAGCCAGGGACCAGTAAATGGCGCGTGGCACAGGTTCGCACCAGAAAGTCATTTATATCCCCAAGACAAGGTCGCCGAGGATGAAGATGACTACGCCCAACATATCCAATCGCAGACAGAGATGTTCGACATACCGGGAGTAGCTCATTAAGGTGTGGTACGTGGCTGATACAAATAGGCACGTAGTGGCCGTCAATATAAAGATGGAGAAGGCAATAAAATCAGCAGCGACACCCTTGGGGAATTTGTTGTAAAGGCACCACCGAACACATCCCTCCCCAATCAGGAAGACAACGCCGGAATAAGATGGGAATAAATATTAACCGACTCATTATAGAGGTAAAACCAGCTAAAAAAAGATGTGCGAACTGAACCTGAGATAGGCCGGTAGCCATGGCGAACCCACTGATTGGACTCCCGTTGGAATCATTCAGGTACTTCGTCAAACGAGAGAAGAACTGGTTTGCGTCCCAATACTTGCCCTCCGCCTCCCACAGTGCTGGCATTAGGTGTAGTAGAGTCAGTGTTAACGGATCCCACTGTGTTCCGCCCGTTGAGCGCCGTGCCTGGTGGCTGCTGCAGGCGTGGAATTCGAAGCAGAAGAGCAGTGGAAGACATTCGATGTTGTGCATAGATTGGCAATGTTAGTGGGAATGTGAAGGAACGAGGTTTTGTCTTCTCTCTGCTTTTGAATTTTTAGACTAATTGTCTTTCTCTTTAGTTACCTGGGTGGTCCTTGTATCAGCGCTGCCAGACTTCCCGCATCTGCTGTTTGACCGCCCCTTTTACCTCCTGCCCTGCACCCGTGTGTAGATAAGCAATTGGTCCTTGTGACAGAACCTCTGGTAGCTACCTAAATACCTGGCTGGCGCAATGTACTTTCCTTGTAACACACTGATCTGGGGAGTGCCAGAATGTCCCTGCACTTCATACTGTAGACCCCAATCTGGAGTCTTTGATTGAGCCAAGTTGCCGTAACCCATAACGCGCGCGTCTACAACGAAGCTGAAGGAGATGCCCCTTGGGCATGTGTGTTGCTGTTGGGGTATTTGTGACCGAGGCATTTGGTCAGCTGGTTTTCTTCTCTCTCCCCAAACGATGTGCGCAATGTTCCAAATTGCTGCCGGGACCTCGCTCCACAAAAATACCCAGTCAATGTGGGCTTCAACCTAGCCACATCGAAACTTCGTAGTAAATAGTCTCCAGAGGCGCTATCCATATTACCAAAAGAGGTGCTTAGGTAGTGTAGGGACATCCCAAAATAAAGTTTATACTAACATGGTGCAGAGGAAAGCGGAATACGTACTCCGTAGGGCAGACGGGAACAGGTGTTGGACGCACAGCTCGCCCCATATTAAAGTGGCCCGTGCAAGCACGCAGAAAATGGCGGCCCGGCACCACTAGGTAGCCTTTACATTACACTCCCTCAGGCTTTCAAGTTCTCACAATCAGCTCCCGAGTTTCGCACTCGTCAGTCAGTTGATACATTAATGTGATGTAGTTCGGCAGCTTCCACTGATCTACAAACAAACTCCTGGCACCTTCTGACCTCGGAACAACGACTAAGTTTGACAGGCAAACTTGGGTACTTGAGTGTTGCCGGTCTTGCCTCTCTCCTTCAACTCCGCGATCATCAAGCCGTAACTTTCCAACCTCTCAAAGTGTCGCCTCCTAAACTTGTCATCCGGCCTTGAGGACGCGACACCTCCCAGCTCACAGCAGTGATCTCTCCCACATTCTCAAAGCACACTTCACTCTGGCCGGAGTAATATCTGCAGAACCAGTAGGGCGCAACCTCGAAATCCTCTCCGCACCCCACGCGATCCTGGTCGCTGCTTCAACGGGTCCACCTTCAAACACGCTCCCAGCCCCTTTCACACAAGTAATCATTCACCATTCGTTGCCCAAGATGGAACCACGCGCACGGGCAGGCAAGAATGTCGGCAAAGCGAGCTTCAAGGAGTCGGAGAGTATGCTCCCCCACTAGCGCTTGTTTTTCCCATATTTGACACTTTTCCTTTCCCGTTTCTAGTTGCGCAGCTTCTCTATTCACATGGCGACGTCAAGAACCCCCTCGAAGAGACGGTCAAGGTGCTTGACGAAATTGTGACCGACTTTATCCAAGGCGTGTCCTTTGAGGCCACGCGCGCGGCGCACCACGCAGGAAGGCAGAAGGTCAAGTTTGAGGACTTTGAATTTGCGCTACGCCGTAGCCCGCGCTTCATGGGCAAGATCCAGGACGTTTTTGAGAAGAAAAAAGCGATTGAGAATGCGCGAAAGGGCTTCAACATTGAGGACCAACTCATGAAGGACGTTGACCGTGATGAGAAGGTAGCGGAACGTATGGAGGCTCGCGGGCTCAAGCGGTCAAGGCAGATGGTGGGCGAGGAGGAGTTGGAGGATGATGATTTGGACTTTGAGGGGGACGGCGAGCTTCCCAAGCAGAAGTGAAGGAGTGGACGGAGTTTGTACCTGCATTTGTCTTTGTGCCACAGCGTGGAGTTTGGTCGATAATTTACAGTTGCATCCATATGGCGTTTGGGTACGGGGACCATGGGATGGGCCAGGGGAAGGGATACGGTGTGCATAAAACAGGACAGACTACATGGTGGAATCGAGTTTGTCCCCCCCTTCTTTTTTTTCAGTTCGGAATAGTACCAATGCCGGATGCCCCAGCCGGAGTATGCTGGCTACAAGCCCTATGCCCCCGAAGCCTGTCAACCCCGACGACGTGATCATTGGGGGTTACCCACTCAATCCGGCGAGTACGCTAGAATTTCAATGGGTAAATCTCGTCCACTGGGGATCTCCTTCTCATTCAACTGCAGTTCCTCGATAACCCTCTTGCTCTCCTCCCACGGAACCGCAAACAACCCCGAGTTGATCCTACACATGCGAATCTCCCCTACTTCCCCGCCCTCCCTCGCGATCTGCCCCAGTAAATCCCGCATCGCTGGCCCCGTCGCCTGCAAGATCATCTCAGGTGAGTCCTTGGCCTGCCCATACCGCTTGCTCGTAAAAAGACATCCCACATAGTGCTGTCGCGATGGCGGTGCCCCCGCCCGCGGCGCGATTAGCAGAGCGGTGCCGACTAGCCGTTGGGGTAGGGAGCGCTTGCAGTGCGCGGAGTAGATGGCATAAGCTTCGGGGTAGTGCTGGCGGAAGGCGAGGGCGATGCCTCCGCCCCAGGACCCCATGGTGTTGCAGGCGTGAATTAGGACGGTGTGAGGGGGGGCGGTGAACAGATCGCCAGTGAGGTCGGTGATGAAGACTTGGCGGGCTTTGGGGGTTGGTTGAGAGGTGGTAGTGCTGGGGTGGATGTTAGTGATGGTAGTCGGTGGATTTGGCGATTCTCTGCTGCTTTTTTTCTCTTTGTTCTCCTCTGTGGGCAGACTGAGAGCTGGTGAGTCGATCTGGGGCGACCTCGTCAGGTCGGTGCTGGTTCTGGTTGGTGTGGTGGTGGCATCGCGGCTGTTTTCATCCTGGGTGGTCGTTGCAGCTTTGGAAAAGGATCCAAAGTTCAGCTTGGTCTGCTTGAACTGCCGGGCCTTGGGCTGGCTTGCCCCATCTGCCGGGCGCTTGCCCGCCATGATGGGATGTGCAAAAATGACGATCGTGAATGTGGGTGTTGTGATTTGGCGACAACCCGCACGCAGCTGAATGCAAGGCGATACCCGACGTGACCCAAGACACAATGGTGAGACATGCGATTGCCAAGTCTATTCAGCCGCAGCCTCAGGTTCACTTCACTTCACGCCGCAAGAAAAGAGTGAAATCTTATCGGTGAGGCTGCTTTGGTTGTTCTTCGGATGTTGCACCTCCAAGCCGGCGGGGTAGACAGCCAGGTTCGGGCCATTTGCTGCCGGCCGCCGGTGTTGGGGGGGCAGCATCCGATAACTACTGGACATGGAATCGCCAACCTTTCTCCAACTTCCAGCAAGCATCGGTCCGTCCACATGACAGGACTTGCATCGAACCCCACGTTATGACCCCTCTATTTCAACCTGCAAGGCAGCCTCTGGCCAACGACCAACCACCAGCCTTCCAGCTCCCCTGTCGTGAATGGACTTTGCAACCTTGTGCTGGGATGATTGGAGCGGTGCATAAGTTCCGGGAGCCTCGCCGTAACTATCACTCTGCTCTTGTTGTAATCCTTGTCCGAGCCGGTAAAGGTGCGATATCGGTCTCGTTTCTTTCGTGCCTGTGTCGAGATGGCCCAACCACCTCACCAAACCAGTCATGGGGTATCTGAAGAACTCCTGACGCTGTCAAGGGGCAGCTCCGGACTGGTTGGATGAGGTTTTGTCAGTAACGGGATGGAGAAGTTGGGGCTGCAGAAACTGGTGGGCACCAAAATAGCTGGGGATGGAAGTGTGGATGACGCCCGCGTCACTGCTGCAGACTAACGTTAACAGCCATTCCATCGGAGGTTCGGGCATAACGCTTTCGCCTCCGCATCTGGTGTGCTTGCATTAGTCCCTGAGCTTCTTCTTGTCGTCTTCTTTTCTCAATCGTATCTTATTTTCTGAGGGCTTGCTTCCTCTCGGCCATTACCCCAACCCTATGGTCATCCCACTCATCAGTGAGCTTGGAACTTACCCATACTTAAGCTCTTGGAGCATGCGTTCAGCCCACTTCATCTAGTTTTGTTAGGGCTGTTGCCTGCTTTCCACCTCACCAACTATGTCTCGTGACCCGTACCTTGAAATTCCCCAGACGCCCCGTTTGAAAAAGAAACTCGAAGACGACAGCGATGAAGACAGTGTCAACAGCTTGGTGATGGAGGTGGGCAGAAAGACATCCGGCGCAACACTGCTGATTCCGGGAAATGTTCGATCACGGTCCACGAGTCCCTTCTCTCAGCGTGAACGAGCATCACCAACACGCCGCCGTTTGCTTGTCCCAAGCCCCCCCGAGAAACTCCCCTCAACATGGAAGTCCTCCCTATCTCAATCAGGGAGAAGATTCTGGGGAAGAAATCGATCTGTGATATTGGTAGCAGCGGCGCAGCTCTTTGGTGCTCTCATGAACCTCTGTGCTAGACTCCTCGAGCTTGACGGGGAGGGAATGCACCCGTTCCAGATCCTGTTTGCGCGTATGAGTATCACGACGGTCTGCTCTTGTGTGTACATGTACTACAACAAGGTCCCACACTTCCCCCTTGGTGCTAGAGATGTGAGGATCTTATTGGTTGCGCGAGGTGTCACTGGCTTTGTAAGTCTACAACCATAATCGCACCGCTGGCAAGCCTGGCTGACACTTGATGTATGGTAGTTTGGAATATATGGGATGTGGTATGCTTCCGCTCCCTCACCTTGCGCTCCCTCATTTTGCAGTGCTACTCACTGAAGTGAATATATCTGTGGGAATTAATGCTGATGTTGCCAACAGGTGGTCCATGATGTACCTCCCGCTCGCTGAGGCAACCGTCATCACGTTTCTCGCACCCGTCCTGGCTGGATACATATGCCACCTGATTTTGAAAGACCCTTTCACCCAAAGAGAGCAACTGGGGGCTCTGGTGGCACTTATCGGCGTTGTCCTCATTGCAAGGCCTGACTCCCTCTTTGGCGCCTCGGACAGCCATCCCGAGGCTGCGGCCCCCAAAGCACCAGGGAACGGAACAACAGTATCATCAGCCCGTGACGGAGATGAACCAACTCCTGCGGAACGGTTAATGGGTATCGGGACGGCTATGATTGGCGTCCTAGGAGCATCAGGAGCCTACACCTTCATCCGATGGATTGGAAAGAGAGCACACCCCCTCATCAGCGTCACGTATTTCTCCGTTTGGTGTACCATTGTTAGCACGGCCGCCTTGCTACTGGCTCCCATCTTTGACATTGGACAGCCAGCCATCCGTTTTGGTTTGCCGGTTTCGGCATATCAATGGGCGCTGTTGCTTTCGCTGGGCCTGTGTGGTTTCATCATGCAGTTCATGCTGACATCGGGGATTGGAGGCGAAAAGTCCAACAGAGCGACGGCCATGGTCTACACCCACATGCTGTTTGCTGCTGCGTTCGATCGGTGGATCTTCGGACACCAAATGGGTATCTATAGTGTCGTTGGCTGCGGACTGATCATCGGAAGTGCACTCTGGGTTGTGCTATCCAAGAAACAGCCCGAAAAGAAATGTGAGGCCGACATCGAGACTAGTCCGGTGGAGACGGAGGAAGGGGTTCCAATGTTGGGAACGCACGGCGATGATGAGGAGAGTGAACCAGGGCATGACATGGATGGGGACCATATCCGGATGCAAAGCGTTAGATAAAAGAAAAAAGAGATCAAAAGCTTGGTTCTTGGTAATTGACAATTTCCGGTGAAATTTTTTGGCCTTGATTACCGTTTGTCGAGTGTTTGGCATCTGCGCAGCTTTGGACTCACCACGGTGTGAACGACGAGTTTGGTGTGTGAGTGGAGCACAGACCATGTCGATCGCGTTCTGGAAATTTGGGAGCTTCTAGAGCTCGACCACGCTTCATTGTCTTGAACTTTTCAGATTTCGCGACCTTGACCGTTTCTTTAAACTGCATGACCTCTCCGAACTCAAATTTCTTTCCCACGAACCGTCGCTTCCTCTCCCAACAACCGACCTCAGACAGGTGCAACGATGGTGCAAATCAGCGAAGTCAAGGGCAATAATCGCGACAATCGCACCGCCGCCCACACCCACATCAAGGGCCTCGGTCTGAACAATGGCATTGCAGAGAAACAGGCTGCTGGCTTCGTAGGCCAGATGACAGCGCGTGAAGTAGGACTCCTTTGAATTGGCCAAGCTTTTCAGCTGCTAACGGCACTTCTCTTGCTAGGCATGCGGTGTCGTCGTCGATCTCATCAAAGCACACAAGATGGCCGGCCGGGGCGTACTACTAGCGGGAGGACCGGGAACGGGCAAAACAGCGCTGGCGTTAGCCATCAGCCAGGAGCTGGGCACGCGGATTCCCTTCTGTCCCATCACAGGCAGTGAAATCTACTCGACCGAGGTCAAGAAGACAGAAGTGCTGATGGAGAACTTCCGGAGAGCCATCGGCCTCAAGGTCCGCGAGACAAAGGAGGTATATGAGGGCGAGGTCACGGAACTGACGCCCGAGGAAGCCGAGAACCCGCTTGGAGGCTACGGCAAGACGATCAGTACACTGCTGATCGGGCTCAAGAGCGCAAAGGGCCAGAAGAAGTTGCGTCTCGACCCCAGTATATACGAGGCCATTCAGAAAGAAAGGGTCACAGTTGGCGATGTCATCTACATCGAAGCTAATACGGGCGCCTGCAAGCGCGTGGGCCGGTCCGATGCCTACGCCACCGAATTTGATCTCGAGGCTGAGGAGTACGTCCCTATTCCCAAGGGGGAGGTTCACAAGAAGAAGGAAATCGTTCAGGACGTTTCACTACACGATCTGGATGTGGCGAATGCTAGACCCCAGGGTGGCCAGGACATCATGTCCATGATGGGCCAACTCATGAAGCCTAAGATGACCGAGATTACGGACAAGTTGCGGGGGGAGATTAACAAGGTGGTGAGCAAGTACATTGACCAGGGTGTGGCTGAGCTCGTGCCCGGTGTGCTCTTCATTGATGAGGTAAGCCGGTCTCGGATCTTGGATGCACAAACACGCTGACATGGGATATGCACTAGGCGCACATGCTCGACATTGAATGCTTTACCTACCTGAACAAGGCCTTGGAGTCGTCAATCTCCCCAATTGTGGTCCTGGCTTCGAACCGGGGTGTAGCAACAATCCGGGGTGCTGACGACCTAGTGGCTGCCCACGGCATTCCGCCCGACTTCCTGTCCCGGCTGCTCATCATCCCCACTACCCCATATGAGCCAGACGAGATCAAGAGGATTGTGCGTATCCGAGCGACGACGGAGGGGGTGCAGATAACGGATCCCGCTATTGACAAGATTGCGGAACATGGCGTTCGCATCAGCCTGAGGTACTGTCTTCAGCTCCTGACACCTGCAAGGTATGCGTTCTAATTCGACCAAAACAAACGAACCCTTCCTGACAAAGTGATAGTATCCTTGCGCGAGTCAACGGGCGGTCTCAGATCGACGTCCAGGACGTGGCAGAGTGCGAGGACCTGTTTCTAGACGCCCGTCGTAGTGCCAACCTCCTGAGCGGCGAGTCGGGCAAGGGCTTCATTTCGTAATGTATTGGCTGGAAGCCGTCTGGCTGAAGCGAACCCGGGAGACTTGTCACATCTCTGATTTAGCAACAGTATGATAGATGAGAAGGTGGTGAAGGGGGGGAAGGGTATGGTCGGAAAACCGCCTAGGGAGGCCGGAGTCCGTGTTATGTTTTGTTTTGCTCAGGTGAAATTGGTGTTTATGGCCACGACGGTGTTTACAAGACAAGGGCTAGTTCTGGGCAGGCTGTTCGGTTTGGTTTTACAAAGTGTGTTGGTCAAAATACCAATCTCTTCCTATGGCACCATCTTCCGAAACCAGGCTCGGGATGGATCTCAAGCACAATTATGCAAAGGAGAACAATGCAAGATGGGCTACAAACAAGAAAGCAAGAAAAGGCCACTGGGGGGTGAGAGGCGGCGGGGTTGGAGCCTAATTCGGCAAGACAGTGCTTTGTCCCCAGCCCGCGCATTCCAGATGACCTGACTTGGTATTCCATTGCCACATTCCTTTGGGAAACAGAGAGAGGGCATTGTCCGGTGGACAAGAACGAACGGAATAACAAGAGGGGGGTGGTGTATTGTGTTGTTGCGGGCCTTGTCACTTGTGCTGGGAGACGAGACGGTTGTTGGGGGATAGAGACTGCGAACGGAAATTTCGAGGGGAAAAAGGAGGAGCACTGGACAAACGCAGAACAAAGAAACAGAAACTTAGCCATTGGGGAGCTAAAACATTGGGTGCGGTAGCGATTGCGGTACCTAGTAGCGGTCGCGAATTGCATACCAAAGCTTTCTGAACCCAGGTCCGCCGGGCTCGTTCCCGAGACATGGCATGGGAAGTCATAGCTGCTATTAGTGATAAGATCATTTGTTCATGGGGCTATCCATACAGACATTTACCGGGTGCTGGTTGACTTATGTAGATCCAAACAAACGTCGGGGGTGGGAAGATTCCTATCCTCCGTTCATCAGCATCTTCTCTATTCATTGTCACTGCTTCTTAATTGCTCACCTTTACGTCCCCCCCATCCTATTATTCACTCACACATCCCCCTCCCCTTTAGTCTTGCCCTGACCAGACATGGCCTGGGCTGGTCCGGCCTGGCTATAGATTTAGTTGATTGCTTGCCGCTGACTGTCTCCTGTCTTGAGTTGGCAGGGAAAAAGGAGCAACCGTTACTGTGGTTTCCCGACCAAGTCTTTGGTTCACACAAAGAAAGAAAAGTGAGAACAATCCTAACCCGCTCTACGCAGTGAATGAATGCAAAGGGGAACCCTGTCTCTGTCTCTGGATTTTATTCTTATTCGCGGGCGTGGGCCACCGCCCCTCTTCTTCCCTCATCTAACACCTTCTCCTCCCCAAACAGAGCTCGGGGCTTCGTCCGCCTTGGACTCCAACTTTCGATTCCATCGACGGTCTCAAGTTGGTCTTAGATCATCCTCCGTGACCTTTCGTACCCCCTACACACCACACCATACCCTTCTTCTTCCTCTTCTTCTTTACTCCTCGACCGTTTTGGTCTAGCCTTGGCCAGTCCAGGCTGACTATTCGTGTCGCGGGGTATTACCTGAACAAACGACGAGAAGGATCCTGTGGACGATCGGCGCATCGCTGGCTGCAGTTTGTTTCTGCCCCGGTTCCCTGTCGACAACTCAACCGACAAAACTCACCCCCGCCCTCTCGGCAGAACAAGACATCCCGGCATCCAGTCCCCCGTCCCCTTTTTCGTTTGTGAGGGGCTAGGCAAAGTCGGCTTGGCTGCCTGCCGCTGGATTTCTTTCTTCTTTTCTAGACCGCCTCGCGCCCCCCCCCGAGGCGGTGGTAGCAGAACAAAACAAAGTTGCGAGAGGGAAAGAGACAGGAAAACAGAATATGACAGAAGTGAATGTCACTTCCTCACAGCAACGGCAAATGACACCGTCCCCTCTCTCGGGGCCCCTCACTCGCTCAGCCATGACTACCAGGTCTGCCGGGGCAGCTCTGGCAAGGCAACAGCAGCATCGCCAACACAGCTCCGAGGCTTTGCCAACAAGCAGTGCAGCCGCCGCCACCGCCTCTTCATCTCCGTCCTCGTCGGTTGCTCCCCTTTCTTCTTCGACCTCGTACCATCTGTCAACTTCTGCTGCTCCAGCTGCCTTGTCGGCTAGCACCTCATCAGTAGCCCATGGTAACCCACAACAACCTCCTACCCTCCGTGGGCCCATGACGAGAAAACGGACGGCATCCATTAACACGGCCGACGCTGTTCATCCGCGGATTCAAGATCTCAGCTTGGACACGCCCTCGACAGCGACGGCGTCAACGACGAGTCCACACGCACCTCCCTTTGACGCCAGAGATTTGATTTGTCTCTGCACCCCGGCTCCTAAGGTCCCGCGACCGCGAAACGGTAAGTTTCCTCTTATCTGTCCATGAGCTCTTGCGGAAAACTCCGCTTTCACTTCTACCTTCCCCTCCATCCTCACGGCCGTAACGGGACGGGCTAGTCATGATCGGAAACCCTGTCGCCTTGCCCCATCCCCCTTTGCCTTGCTTGGACCTCGCAGATGGCAAGACAGTACCGGAAGTCCCGGTCTTTGTTCTGCTAGACGCGACCAAGGTGGGAGAGGTTCCAAGGGAGGGTGGGTATGCCAAGACAGGGGGAGAAAGGGGTGGCCAGAGAGAATGACATACATCTTGCTTCATAGGCTCATTCTTTCCTTGTGCTTTCTCGCCGGATTTTTTGAGAGGTTGGCTGACGTTTCTCCTCCTTTAGCTTTCATTCTTTACCGCCAACACCGTCAGGCCCAGGTGGTAGCTCAGAACCCTGGGCTTGCTAACCCGGAGATCTCAAAGATTATTGGCGACGAGTGGCGTGCCGAGCCTGAGGAGCGCAAGAACCAGTGGAAACGGCTGGCTGAGGAGGAGAAGCAGCGACACGCGCGCCAGTATCCCGACTACCGGTATCAGCCCCGCCGCGGCAACAAGGGCGTGCCGCCGCGTCTCACCACAGCAACGGGCGAAGATCCTGGGCGTTGCCCCAAGTGTGGTGGACGATATATCGCCACGCCGCGAACCCCGCTCCCGCCGTTTGTGTCGCCGCCGGCTTCGGGAAATAGCAAGCCGTGGGCCACTGGCCAAGGTGGTAGCGGTAGCCAAGGACACCCTCACAACCACGCCCACACACCACGGCCCGACATGGGTGACGCTCACCACTATCGTCACGGCTCTCAGTCGTCGAGCCATGGTCATGCCGAGATGAACGCCCGTGGGAGGGGGCCCTGGCACGGTAGTAGTCATGCAAGCCACCCGGGGTTGCAGGGCATCAACGAAGACTACGAGCCCATGTCGGCGTCTCCCTCTGAGGTCAAGCGTCGCCGTTACAATCCCTCTGGAAACGGCTATCACGGCTACCCAGCATTGCCTTCGCCTCCTGGCTCATATGGTGGAGGATACCCGCACCCGCAGCGCCAGAAATACCCATCAATAAGTGGCCCCTCGCCCGGCCCACTTCCAGGACCCTCGATGATTTCTCATGCGAGCCATCCAGCCATCACGGGACCACCACATACACCCATGATAGCGGCACCTCTCCATGGTCATAGCCATGGCCACATGGGCCCGCCACCGCGCCCGAACAGCGTGAGCACCCCCTTGGGTCCCGGGGCGTCCCAATTCGATGAGTCGTTGCGTTTGCCCCCGCTGCAAACGCAGTTGCCGACATCCCCCGACTCAGACAAGTCTATGGCAGCCTATAGTGCAGCGGCGGCAGTACCACAATCACATCTCCCACCTTCTCAGGCTCCTCCGGCTGGAGGCTGGTACCAAACCCCGGATCCACACCCTCAGCAGAATGCGCCGCCGTACGCACACTCACTCCACGCACCCGCTCCAGACCGCATGCTCAGCTTCGAGGAGAATTTCATGAGCATTCCCTGCTACAATAAGCTCATGTTCCTCGAGTACATCCAACCACGCCTACCTCCTCCCACTCCCTCGGTGTCGCGCGGGCCGATCATTGCCATTGAAGGAAACGACTCCCGGCTGCTCCGCATGGTCGGCCCCGTCGTTGAGCACGCACTACTTGCCTCGCGAGAGTGTGATGTCCGTATGTGGCTCCCTACGGGGTCGAGTCCGGGACAAGGACTGGGCCAAGCAGAAGGCGACGCCCCTCTCGTTGTATCTGGCAACCTTGACGACACGCCCATGACGGACTTTGTCCGCACGCAGGCTCAAAGGTCAGCTGCCACCTCTCGCTCCGGCAGTGTCAGTGGGAGCGCGAGCGCCAACTCCCGCGCTGGGACGGACTCCAACGCCGCGGCCCACCCGTTTGTGGCCATCTTCCACGACATGATGGAGTGGCATGTAAAATCTGGCGAGTTGGTCAGATTTATCACCGGTTCCGGCGCACGCGGTTCTCCCACTGGTATCGTGCCGCGGCTATCTGACGCCTCGTCCTCGTCGGCAGAACAGGCGGCGTTTCATTCGCGGACTGCGTCTCCTGCTTCTCAGGGTCATGGCGCTGGTCAGACCCAAGCACGGCAGAAACCGCGCCTCCCAATTGCGCTCCTCCCCGAGGGGTACAGCCTCACCCTCTCGGACCGGGCAGCCTGCGCATGCGCCCATGTCCGCAACGTGCACTTCAAGCCTGTCGACCACTGGCAGTGGATAGGCGCTTTGTGGAGAGATATTGCGGGGCCTGATCTGGTTGTCCATGTCCAGGCGGCGGGCGCCGAGGATGATTCACCTCTGGGTACCCAGGGGGGAGGCAGCGTCGAGGTGAGAGCGCCGGGCTTGATGTTGGTGAGAGTGGGGGAGAGAGAAGCGCGGGAGGGGTTGAGTGAGAAGACGGAAAGGCGGTTAGGGTTTGAGGTAGTGGAGTGGGTTAGGGGGGGAGTGTTTTGGGCGGCTTGGGGGAATTCTTGATTTGTTTCCCTAATTAATGGGCAGGGAGAGGGGTTGCCGTAGGTAGGGTCAACGGATTAACTTGGGTTTTT
>Ga0247765_1000142_pt1 | contig 57116 bp, 56 predicted proteins | sample UWRJL106311C6_FD_179949 | JGI IMG/M metagenome (GOLD analysis project Ga0247765, IMG submission 179949) | Plant litter microbial communities from Arlington Agricultural Research Station in Wisconsin, United States - UWRJ-L106-311C-6 | ecosystem: Environmental > Terrestrial > Plant litter >... | reverse complement strand
ATCCCCCCCCCCCCCCCCCCAAGCTGCAAAGTACCACACGAACAATCTTCAAGGCCTGGCGACGGCTGCAGAAGGGGGCTTACCTAATACGGTTAGTTCTCGGTTCGCGACGGACAAAAAAAAACAGCTCGATCTCAGCAACAAGACGACGGTGCAATTGGATATTCCCACAGCCTGCTCGTAACTTCAATCGCCCCCAGATGCAATCATCAGGTCTGCATTTACCCTCCCAATGAAGGCCATTGGGGCTCGGGCCCTTCAAACGGCAAGATGTTCATGTCGCCGACCTCTAGTCAGGCCCCGAGCCGCCGCGAGACTCGTAAAGTCTGACCCCGTCTACGCCCAGAGCCAGATCCGATCGTTTCGCACCTCAATCCCCGCTTGTAGTAGCGATCACGACCCCAATCAAGCCGAGGATGGGAAATCGAGTGACCAAGGTGGAGATAGTGAGCCGAGCACGCCAACAGCGCCAGCCAAAGACCCCAACGATGCCTCCCTGCCCGCCGCTGAAGACAACGAAAGCAACCCCGAGCCTGACGCGACACAAGCTTCCGCGCCGTCACCACCGGAGACCCTGAATGCCCCGACCCTCCGCCGTTATGGTATGCGCCGTGCCCGGCTCCGCGGCCCTATGGTCCTGCCCCCCTGGTTTATCGATCGTCATGTTTCGCTATATGAATCACGTCCCATTGGAAGCCCCGAGACATTGCTGTTTCCGCTAGAAGGGGAAGATCGCGAAGCTCTGCTCAACGCTCTCCAGGAGCGCTTCGACCAGGCAGCCCTTACGCCCGACAGAGTAAAGACGTGGAAGGAGTTGATGACTTACAGCTCGCTTACAGAACCTCTCCTTTCCGGTATGGACGTGGGTGATTCTGTGTCCGATGAGCTGGAGGAGAAGCTGAAGGTGGTGCACATGACAGCCTTCCTCCAAGCGCTAGCACTTGTCCATCATGAAGCTGTAGACCCGCGCCACATGGAAAGGTTGCGGCGGTATCACGAAAACAAGGGCGAGGATATCAAGAGGTCAATATGGTGGTTCGATGACCTACCCTTCTCGGCCAGGTGGAAACGGTGGTTAGCCAATGTTCGGTCTGACTCGCAGCCTATGTCTGGTGCCTTGCATGGCAGTCCACTCGCCCGACGGGGCGACCCCGAGTATCCGACTTGCATGGAGCTTTTGGCGGCTATCAAGGCTGAACTTCTTACCGAGTCGCCCAGCACGACGGAGACAGATCCACGGCGGCCCATTACTGTCTTGTCAATACTCAATCGCAAGGGTCCTAGCGTTGCAAACGCCATTCTTGACGATATCGCCACAGACCTCAAGGCTGATGTTGTCCACCTAAATGCTGCTATGCTTGCGGATTTACTTGGGAGTCACTTTGGGGAGAACCTCCATTGGGGACGAGGCTCCCTGTCCATGCTTGGCTATGCTGCGGCTGAAATGAATGGTCGACTGGCCTGTCGTCTTGATGTCGATGGCGACGGCGATCCGGAATCGAGCATAGGGGTCGCAATGTCACCTAGCGTGCGATCGTACTTGTTCTCTAGGCGGGCAATGAGGAGCTTGGCTGAGGGTCGCTTGGATGATCGCAAGATTGCACAAGTACTGGAAGCGTTGACGATGGCTGCTCATACCAAAAGAGAAGAGAACGCTTCGGCTGCGGCCACCAGCGCTTCTGCAACAGACCGGCCCCTCATCATTCACGTCCACGACTTCGTTGAGATCAGCTCCATACTGGAGCAAATCATTCGAAAACTACGTATGAAGGTTGACCAGCTGTGGCAGCGGGGGAGGAAGATCGTCCTTGTTGGGTCGTCTTCAAGTGACTCGCGCACGTCAACGTGGATGATGCGCGAGCGACTTCTTCATTTGGGACAAGACGGCAGCCACATCATACCACTCCACACATCCGAGCCAGGGGACTGGATAGAGAGGAGGGACAATCTTCATGAGAATGTTAACAACATCAAGAACATGTTATACGCGATGCTTGGAACTTCTGCGAACCCCGACTTCATTCTCGGCCCCAGGTACATGCGTTACGAGGAAAGCGAAGCACTCGCAGATCACAGCGACGTGATCCAAATCCTTTTAAAGCACGTCTATGACGTGCAGTGGGTGTACCGTTTGGCTTCACTGATGCTGGGAAGCCAGACACCTCGGCCACGGAAATTCCGTCTCGAAGATGTCAAGCACGCACTGCAAATCATGTCGAGCCAGGACAAGCACATGACGAGCCTCTATCCTGATATTCGACCTCCTTATTTCTCTCCGTTGTTTACGCCGGGCGATGGAGAAAAATCTGCCGATTCCGGTGCTGAGGAGTTCCCACCTGGAGGCATGCCCTCCGTGGTGTTGAAGAGCCAGGAGTCATCAAAAGGGCCGATTAAGATTGACCCATATGAACAAAAGCTACTCTCAGGTCTCATAAATGCCAAGGACATCCATACCACATTCAACGATATTATCGTTCCGCCAGAAACCAAAGAGTCTCTCATTGGGCTGACTACCCTCTCGCTGGTCCGGCCCGACGCCTTTTCGTACGGCGTACTGAAGACTGAGCGCATTCCTGGCTGTCTTTTGTACGGACCGCCTGGCACAGGTAAGACACTCCTCGCCAAAGCAGTTGCTAAAGAGAGCGGAGCGAATATGCTCGATGTCAGCGCCGCCACCATCAACGAAATGTATGTCGGTCAAGGCGAGAAGAACGTCCGCGCTCTCTTCTCCCTCGCGCGTAAGATGGCGCCTATGGTCATCTTTCTCGACGAAGCCGATGCCTTGCTCGGCGCCCGCGGTCCCAACAGTCGTGGGCGGGGTGCACACCGCGAGGTCATCACGCAGTTTTTGCGCGAGTGGGACGGCATCACGGATATGGGGGCCTTTATTATGGTGGCCACCAATCGCCCCTTCGAGCTCGACGAGGCGGTGCTACGCCGTTTACCGAGGAGAATCCTTGTCGATCTTCCCCTGAAGCAAGAACGCGAGTCTATACTCCGCGTCATGCTACGGGAAGAGACTCTGGCTGAGGACGTGGACATTGCCAAGCTCGCAACCGAGACGGATCTCTACTCTGGCTCGGACCTCAAGAACCTCTGCGTGTCAGCGGCCATGGAGGCTGTCCGCGAAGAGGTGCGCGCGAAGGAGAAGTGGACCAGTGGAGAACCCTATGTCTTCCCCGAGAGGCGCGTGCTCACGCGCCGCCACTTTGAAAAGGGCATGTGTGAGATCAGCGCCAGCATTAGCGAAGACATGGAGAGCTTGAAGGCGATTCGAAAGTTTGATGAGCAATACGGCGATGCAGGACGCAAGAGGAAGGGCAAGAATACGATGGGCTTTGAGGTGGTTGTTGAGAAGGCTGGTACTGAAGAGGCCAGGGTTAGGAGGGTAGCGAGTGGTCTGTGAAAGGGATAAAAGCGCCTGCCTTGTTGCCTGTCTGTACTTGTAACAATTATCTCAGAGTGTGCTCTAGACATGGCTCTAATCGATATGCATGCTCGCTTGTTGAGGGAGCATGCGGCCAGATATTTTGCACTATCCAATTCTGGGAATCAGCGATGTAGGTATCTCGATCGCGCTGTTGAAATTGCTAAATCCTGGATCCTGCGCACTGCTAATCTGGTCTGTCGTTGCGCCTACCTTGAGGCTAAAGGCGAGGCTGCTCCGCAACACACCCAGCCTCTCTTGCGAGACTATGGCTTGCGAGACTATGGGGGGCTCAGATGGGCACAAAAGCTGAGGAAAATCTGCTATTGTTTCGTCATTTGCACGCTTCAAACCGGCAAGTTCCAACAGTGATGCTTGGCGTCTTCGCCCTACCATTTGGGCACAAACCCAAAGCTGGGAGGCACAAGCGTGGGAGAAACCTGGGAGGTATCGCGGTGGGGCCTCGCGCAGGAAGTACCTCGATGTATCTCTAGACCCACTCCCACATCGAGGCCTGGAGGCCTGGGAGCCTGGTTGCCTGATTTTCACTCGAGTTCTGCGCCATCGGGAAAGAGGGCTACAAGGGCGTTTCTGGAAGTCTGCGAGCTAACAGGTTGTTGGATTTGGTCGAGAATCAACACAATCGGCTTTGCAAGATCACCGCGTCAATGCTGGTTCGCATTGCGTAGTTGTTGGGAGAGTTATGAAGTCATTCGCAGTGCGATAAGATAAGAGACGCTTGCTGCCCCGCATCCCTGACCTGAGGGGTAATTAGGATGGTGCAGATGCCGCGCATTGATGATGCTTGTGTGATAGAAGCGGGAAACTGCATCGGGTACGCTTACTGAGGGTTCTATTGCGGCGATATCTATCCATTTCGTCCTACATTTGGGGTTGAGCTTCTTCGTGGATAGCTTCTGACCGACCAGCCCTATGTTTTGTGTCAACCCCGCTCGTTCGTAAATTGAAGCTCCGTCCCAGACGCTCAGAACCCCTGCTGTTTGGGTGGGATCGCCACCATGCTTATCAAGGAGAGCCATGCCGATGTGCAAACCACTGCCAATGGCAAAATAACGTCGATGAGTTCGTTTCTTCCTCTTCCCCTGACTGACCTTGGGACGAGCATGGCTGACTGACTGACTGACTGGGGTAATTCTCGCAGGAATTTTCGTGTTCCATCCAACCATCCCAGCCTACCCAAACGCGTGAGAAAAACGCTACTGAGGATCCAGCTTTTCGTATCATCTCACTGTATTTTTTTCCAGACGATTCCCGGGTGTCGTTTTGTTTAGCGAGATATACCAAGGTTGGACAAGGGTTTCCTTACATGCCGCCTGTGGAAAGGGGGCTGATCAAGATGTCGAACACAGTCACCGGTCCCGTTGCTCGGTTTGCCAGACAAATTGCCGGCCAGGGATATATCGTCGCGGCTCCCAGTAGCTATCATGACTTTACTGGGCCTGAACCGCTGGCCTACGATGTTCCAGGGACAGACAAGGGAAATGAGTGGAAAATCATCAAGGTAAGCTTCGGTAGAGAGGGCATTGGAACTAGACGGGCAAGGGCCGCATGCTGACGTCGTCGGCTTTGTTATACTAGACGCTAGAATCCTACGACGAGGACTCGTTCAAGAGTGTCGACTACCTCCTAACACTGCCAACATGCACGGGGCGGATTGGCGCGACTGGGATGTGCCTGGGAGGCCATCTAGCCCTTCGAGCAAGTGTATGTATCTTTCTCACCGAAAACCATGTCCTGGCACTAATGAGCGCGTCGGTTACAGCTCGATCCCCGTATTACCGCCTGCGTCTCTTACTTTGCGACCGACGTCCACAGCCGTACCCTTGGCCCCTATGATGCTGCAAACACATCATCAGATGCTCCCCCAAACAGCAGCCACACCATTGACTTACTGTCTAAGCTCAGAGGAGAGGTGGCCATGATCTTTGGTATCAAAGACACTCACGTGCCCGACGCTGGCCGGGATTTGATCCGACAGAAACTGCGAGAAGCTGGCGTCGTCTTCAGCTTCCACGAATTTGCTTGGGCCCAACACGCCTTCATCCGGGATGAACTGAGCAAGGGACGTTATGATCCTGCTATCACCAAGACTTGCTTCGAGGTTCTCTTGGAGCTGTTTGGGCGTGTGCTCAGGACGGATCTGGGCGAGTCAGACGGTAAGAAGCAAGAGGTTGAACATGTTTGCTAGCCGCCGATATTTCTCATGCCAATGCCTAGTGTAGAGAACAGGGACGCTGGGCAGCAGTGCAGTGACCTTGGCACAAATGAGCGATGGATAAAACTCGGGGATGCTGGCACGTGTGGAAAGACAGAGACCAGCGCGTTGTTTGAGCCTTTTTCGAATCGATGCGGTTCTCGAACTTCAGCTGTGGGGTTTGGTGCCGGAGCCAATGCACACTAGCGATGAGGTTGGCGGCTTCTTGGTATCTGACAGTTTGCCGCAGATCCAGGAGTGATAACCTATGAAGATGCTGTCCACCCCTCCTGACCAGTCCTCCCAAGGCACTGGGTCATCAACATGATACACTGCATACTCGACTTGAGACGGGAATTCCCGGAACACACCAAAGCACTTCGCGAAATATCTTTCAAGTTTTAGACAGTAGTGTGGAAACCACGTATGTGACACTCTGGCGCCTTCCAAGCGAAACAACCCATTCGCCACGTCCTGAAAGCTCTTGTGTGATCAAGTCACGTGACACACAATCGCCCCCTGCTGTTGATGCACACGCGCCGTCTCGGTGCTACTCGACTGACACGATTGTCACAAAATGATGAGCTTCCCGATTCATGGCGCTTTGTAAAGATATTGTTTCATAGTTCCAAAGGACCAAACCAGAGCAATCTGTTTACTCTGCAGGTCCTCTGTTGAGATGTGATCCATGCTAGAAGCTGCGAAGCTTGAGATTGGTTAATGCCCCTCTGTGGGGCTGTCCCGCACTGGCAGTCAAGAAACGTCATGTACGATCATTGTGCAAAACTTCAGGCAGGTTCTGCGATGCACTTTGACTCATTCTGTTGATCTGTTGTGAGAATCGGAGGAGATTTCTGCAAAAGCGACCGTGGCCCACATTAGGCAGCGCAAGGCTGTGGGGGAAAGAAGATTCTATTACCGTCTGGAAGGCACGAGTGGCGGCCAGAGGTTGCTGGGTCAATCGAAGTACCTTCTGGTACCCCGCGTGGTGGGGTACAGAAACCTACCGAAGGCCGTAGAAAAAAAAGCCCCAACGCAGAGCTTCTTGCTTAAATTCATGGAGCTGCTGCCCATCCCACCATCCGCAGAACAATTCTGTTGCAACAATTCACCTCGCAACTTTTCTTCTTCCTTTCTCACAAATTCCCAAACCACGCTCGGGGATCACTGCAACGTTTTTTCCACCATTCGCGATCGCAACACACCCTGCCCTTACCCTTCCTCCATTGTAGCTTTCACACACATTCAAAATGGCCCCCGCTGTCGGTATCGACCTGGGCACGACGTACTCTTGCGTCGGCGTCTTTCGTGAGGACCGGTAAGTTTGCACCAATTCACGAATTGGACCCTCTCCCCAAGATCTCCTCGTACTGACTCTCTATCAGGTGCGAAATCATTGCCAATGACCAGGGCAACCGCACAACGCCGTCGTTCGTGGCTTTCACGGACACGGAGCGCCTAATCGGTGATGCTGCGAAGAACCAGGTCGCCATGAACCCCCATAACACCGTGTTCGATGCCAAGCGCCTGATCGGCCGCAAGTTCAACGACCAGGAGGTCCAGGCTGATATGAAGCACTTCCCTTTCAAGATTATCGACCGCGCCGGCAAGCCCGTCATTCAGGTCGAGTTCAAGGGCGAGACCAAGGTCTTCACACCAGAGGAGATTTCCTCCATGGTTCTCACGAAGATGCGCGAGATTGCTGAGTCTTACCTTGGTGGCACTGTCGCAAATGCTGTTGTCACTGTTCCCGCCTACTTCAACGACTCGCAACGTCAGGCTACCAAGGACGCTGGTCTCATTGCTGGCCTCAACGTCCTCCGTATCATCAATGAGCCCACCGCGGCTGCCATTGCCTACGGTCTCGATAAGAAGGTCGAAGGCGAGCGCAATGTTCTCATTTTCGATCTTGGTGGCGGCACCTTCGATGTGTCTCTCCTTACCATTGAGGAGGGCATCTTCGAAGTCAAGTCCACTGCCGGCGACACTCACCTGGGCGGTGAGGATTTCGATAACCGCCTGGTCAACCACTTCTGCAGCGAGTTTAAGCGCAAGCACAGGAAAGATCTTACCACCAACGTCCGCGCCCTTCGCCGTCTCCGCACCGCCTGTGAGCGCGCCAAGCGCACTCTATCATCCTCTGCCCAGACCTCGATTGAGATCGACTCGCTGTTTGAGGGTATTGACTTCTACACATCGATCACTCGTGCCCGCTTCGAGGAGCTGTGCCAGGATCTTTTCCGCTCTACTCTCCAACCCGTCGACCGTGTTCTGACCGATGCGAAGATCGACAAGTCTCAGGTTCACGAGATCGTGCTCGTTGGTGGCTCGACTCGTATCCCTCGCATTCAGAAGCTCATTACCGACTATTTCAACGGAAAGGAGCCCAATAAGTCAATCAACCCCGATGAGGCTGTTGCCTACGGTGCTGCTGTCCAGGCCGCTATTCTGTCTGGCGACACTTCCTCGAAATCGACTAATGAGATCCTGCTTCTCGATGTCCAGCCCCTCTCCCTGGGTATTGAGACCGCTGGTGGTATGATGACGAAGCTCATCCCCCGCAATACCACTATCCCGACCAAGAAGTCTGAGGTCTTCTCTACTTTCTCCGATAATCAGCCCGGTGTGCTCATCCAGGTCTACGAGGGTGAGCGTCAGCGCACCAAGGACAACAACCTGCTCGGCAAGTTCGAGCTCACTGGCATCCCCCCCGCCCCTCGTGGTGTTCCCCAGATCGAGGTTACCTTCGATGTTGATGCCAACGGTATCATGAACATTTCCGCTCTCGAGAAGGGCACTGGCAAGACGAACCACATTGTCATCACCAACGACAAGGGTCGCCTGTCTAAGGAGGAGATCGAGCGCATGCTTGCTGACGCTGAGAAGTTCAAGGAAGAAGATGAGGCTGAGGCCCGCCGTGTCTCTGCCAAGAACGGCCTCGAGTCGTACGCATACTCGCTCCGCAACACCCTCAGCGATCCCAAGGTCGATGAGAAACTTGAGGCTTCCGACAAGGAGACTCTTCGCACCGAGATTGACAAGATTGTCTCTTGGCTCGACGAGAACCAGCAGGCTACCCGTGAGGAGTACGAGGAGCATCAGAAGGAGCTTGAGGGCATTGCCAACCCCATCATGATGAAGTTCTACGGTGCGGGCGGCGCTCCTGGCATGGGCGGTATGCCTGGCGGTGCCCCTGGTGGCTTCCCCGGCGCCGGACCTGGCGCTGGCAGCCATGACAATGACGGCCCCACCGTGGAGGAGGTCGACTAAGCTTTTCCTGTCGTTTTCTTTCTTTCCTATCCATGCACCGGTAGATTGGGATGCCGCGCTGAGACGCCAGAGAGCGCTCTGAATTATGCGGAGTAATGGGTTGGGTGAACGCCTAGATCTGTTTTTTTCACGGTCATGATTATGATACAGGGGAAAAGTTATGGTGGCTGCATGGCTTGTATTTTACTCACGATTCCCAGTTCCTTAGGGCACGAACAAATGAAGCAAAACTATAAATACATGGTTCCCTGGATATGAAAGTGACTTGGTGATGCTGATGTGTTGGGCATGATACAGGCGTGCTTGTTACCGAAGACCATCCCACAATCCAACCTATGAACAATTGTTCACGTAAGTTGCCTGGAACTTCCCATCCGCGTGAAGATCTTAGAGGTCATCATTGTCCATGGTGGTTCTGTATAGGTGACGGAGGACCTGGAGTTTTTCTTCTCGGGGCGTTGAGACCCACGATATGGCTCATGTTCTCGGCATCTGCTCAGAAAGTCGATAGAAGAAGGTAACTCTTTAGTGTCGTCTAGGCGCTGACAGAATGGGAAATCACACATAAGATTCCATGAGCTCATGTGAAGTGACATTGAATGTGGAAGCCAGGCACCTGTATTACCCTATGTGATGAACAATTCACTCACTGTCGACCCGAATCAGCCCCTAACTCTTCTCTAATCCGCCTCCTCCCTTCAGCATCGATTTTTCGGTACTCTTCGTCATTCTGAATGGGGGCACCAAATGTCCCCCGAAAGGCGGTGCCCGGCGGGACCATCTCCTTGCGGCTCTCCCACACATCCTCACTGCTCGGCTGGCCACCCCCGTATTTAGCCTCCTCCTTGGCGCGGTAGTGCGCCCGAATCGCCTCCGCCCGAGCCTCCGGGCCGTAGTTCTTGGTCCGCATGCAGAACCAGAAATCATCCCATAGTTCGCTGCATGACCGCACCCCACCGTATCGATATACCGCGTTCCATTGCGCCCCCGGCGTGTGGCAGTGCCAGGCGTAGTCGAACGCGTCTCGGCAGGACATGGTCGTGGGGAGCTGTGCCTCGGACATGGCGAGCGATTCGGGGCTTCGACCACGCGGTCGGCTCGTGGGGATGCGTGCTTCGGGTTGGGATTGCGTTTGAGCGGGAGTGGGTTCGGAGGATCGACCCCAGGGGAGCCACGACGACGACGACGAAGACTTGGATGTCGGAGGCGGGGTTGCGGGAGGGTTTGAAAGGGCTGCTTGCGGGCGAGGCTCAGACTGAGTTTCTTGCTGGAGCATTTCCCAGAACTTTTGGACTTCGTGATCGCCGGAGGAAGCTGGCTCGCGGGTGGATCTGGGAGCGGAAGTCGGGGTTGTTGTGTTCGGGCTCGTCCCCATGCCAGAGGCGGAGGATGAGGAAGTTGTGGAAGTCCAGAACCAGCCCATGTTGAAGACAAAGATTAAAACTACGGATTGAAGTTGGTGTTTGGGTAATTGAACAGAGGCTGAGAGAGTAATTGAGGGAGGTAAATCACTCAGAGAGATGAGGGGGAGAAAGGAGGGGAAGCTTGGATGTGCAGGAGAAAGAGAGGGGGAATGGTGGTACGGTCCCTGACATGGCCGTGATCACCAAGCCCATCCTGCATGCAGCATTTCATCTAGACCAATGAGGACGCTGTTAAATTTGATAGCGCTGATAGGTTGGATAGGAGAGAATTGGTGGGGCACGCATCGATGTCGCATCTATTGCTTGGCGCGCTTGGTTGGGCAGCTTGGCAGGCGGCGTCGATGACCTCACTAGCATTAGCCAGTCACCAACCCCACGATTCCCGAGCTACGAAATCTCTAGCTTTTTGTGCGACTCCCCTCATTCTTGAAGTGTGACCGCACGTCCTTCAATCAATTCTTGGAGGGAGTTTGATAGCTCTCAGCTCACGGTCTACACTTCGTCGAATTCTTTCTGTACCACACCAGAAACGGGAGTCACCTTTGCGCAAAGCATCTGAAATCGTCGACAACAGGTATGCGATGATGCAGGGACGCCTTCCTTTTCGGCCCCATGGCCGACAGGGTATATCATTAAATCCTCTGGTATTGAGACGCATGGGCATGCCACAACGACCCCTACTGCTTGGAATCAATCGAGATGCGGCCCGAAGATGGGAGACAACCGCTGAGAAACCTGAGACCGCAATCCACGACGATGAGAAGAGTGGCCACATTTCCGCCAATCCAAACGAGTCGATTCTGTTCTTCAATAGTGAGCCGTTCCCGAATTTGACTCCATGGTCAATCATGAAATTGCTGACCAACTGCAGATCTGTTCCCGCTCAAACTCACGCCATTGATGCTATGGAGGCCCTGGTCGACCAGGCGTAATCTCGCCGATCTTCAGAAGCAACTGGAAGAATACTCGCGCGGCTTGCTCGACCCTGTCAAGCTCGTCAAGCGCGCGATACCCAGCTCCTTGCCAGTTGAAGTCACTCAGATCGTGCCTCGCCCCAAGGATGGTGGCGCCTTTGTCAAGTTCACTCACCCGAAGGAGGTCTCAGCAGCAGAGATAGAAGGTACCTAGACTGCCCAACCCCAATTTGGAAGCCGCATACTCATGTGCTTTCAACAGGTTCGCTGGCAAAAATGCTCGAGGAGAAGCCAATCAGGCCTTGGTTTAACCCATTTCTTGGTATCAAAACTGGCTTAGTACGAGGACGCCCTTGGTTGGAAGATCTATCTCGCTTTCCCAGAAGCCGTATAAGAGTGGAATATGTCGCTGCGAACGACACCGATCCACCCGTAGAGCTCTCGCAGGAAACCATTTATAGCATATTCCGGAGATACGGCAAGATTGCCGATATTGTACCGCAGCCATCTGACTCGAAAATCCTCCCCAAGTACGCCCACGTTGACTTTGTCTTGGTGCGGGACGCAATTATGGCAACGAACTGCATACACGGGTTCAAACTGCGGGAGCCAGGAAGCAAGAATGAAACCAAGCTTCGGCTCTCATACGAACAGCGCATCAAACCCCATCATATTTGGAACTGGCTTACAAGTCATCCTCGAATTGTCATTCCCATCCTCGCTGCCTTCCTGGCCGCCTTCACGGTTGTGGTGTTCGATCCCATCCGCGAGTTTTTTGTAAAGGTATGTTCCATCTCTCCTGCTACGCCAGGAGTGTCTGAGGGATGGCCTGCAGTCTAACGCTTATTCGATAGGCACACGTACAACGTGTCTTTGAGTTTACCGACAGCAAGCTGTACAAATGGTTCAAACGTCAAACATCGGATATTCTTGCCTTCCGGAAACGCAGAGGAGAGCAGGCTGGTCTCAATGCCTTGGTCAGCCACCGGAAGGATCTGATCGAGTCCATTCAAAATGGCCTGTTGGAAGCAGCGTCCACTTTCATCGTTGTCCACGGACCCAGGGGTTCTGGCAAGAAAGAGTTGATTGTTGACCAAGTTCTCCAAGGGCGCAGGGATGTTTTGGTTCTCGATTGCAAACCTGTTGTCGAGGCCCGAGGCGAAGCGGGGACCATCAAGAAACTGGCAACCCAGGTCGGGTACCGCCCGATTTTTTCGTGGGCCAACAACGTCAGTAGCCTCGTTGATCTCGCTATCCAGAGTACCACAGGCGTCAAGGCGAGCTTTTCAGAGAACTTTGAATCCCAACTTGTCAAGATCCTTCAGACAACCGCAGCAGCGCTCAAAGAGGTTTCTCTCGCCGGTCGAAAGAAGACAGATCCTGATGCGAATCTCTCAGAGGACGCTTACCTAGAAGCCCACCCTGAAAAGCGCGCCGTGGTGGTTGTCGACAGCTTCCTCCATAAGAGCGAGGACAAGGCAATTGTATACGAGAAGATCGCCGACTGGACCGCTGCCCTCATTCAATCCAACGTTGCGCATGTCGTCTTCCTTACCAACGACACCTCCTACTCAAAATCGCTATCAAAATCACTTCCAGATCGAGTTTTTCATCAAGTAACTCTCGGCGATCTGTCTCCAGATGTGGCGAAGCAGTTCGTAGTCTCTCAGCTCGGCCGGAGCGAAAATCCCAGTCAGAAGGACGGCACGCGTTCCAAGCATGAGGGTGGTACCGCCGAGAAATCGCACAGCGCAGATCTCCATGAACTGGATGAATATATCGAGTCGCTCGGCGGCCGCCTCACGGATCTCCGAGTGCTGGCGCGCAGGCTCAAGGCTGGACAGAGCCCGAAGAAAGCTGTTACCGAGATTATTGAGCAAAGTTCATCCGAGATCCTCAGAATTTTTTTGCTGGCCAAGGATGCCGGAGCAGGAGAGAAAAAATGGTCAACTGAGCAAGCTTGGTATCTAGTCAAGGAACTTGCGAGACACGGCGCTCTCCGCTATAATGAAGTGCTTCTGTCTAATACCTTCGCATCCTCGACAACGGCCGGGGCATCCAGCGGAGAGTCTGCGCTGGAAAGCCTGGCGAATGCGGAGCTTATCACGATCAAGTCCGTTCATGGACGCCCCCAGAGTATTCGCGCGGGCAAGCCGGTATACCAAACAGCCTTTGGCCACTTGCTTGAGGATTCTGTTCTCGTAGCTAAGATGGATCTGGCGCTATTGAAAGAACTCGCTGGTATTGAGGCCAAGGGCATTGACAAAGTAGAAGCAGAGCTGAACGTGCTCGCAAACCTCCAGAGCAAACCGTACCAGACGAAGGATCGGGTAAACTATCTTCTGGACAAGCTGGAAGCTGGTCAGCGCAAGATTGAGGGGTACGAGAAGGAGATGGGTAAGCTAAAGAAAGTTCTTTCCAAAGATGCCTGACCGGGTCCGTCACCTGTGTTCAGGTAGTGATAAGGGCACTGTACGATATTTATTTGATACCCTCCTCAGTTTGCGCGGCTCACAGCAATATACGACCTGCGGTTGTCACTGCCGCGCAGGTAATCAGTAATGGCATGCTAGTTGGAAAATCTCATCTGCCTCGATATCCTACCTGACGTGTGAACGCAAAGGAGAGCTCGGAGCTTTGAACTACATCCACATGAATGGTCATATGGTCTCGGGCCATCTATGCTCCAAATAGAGTCATGATCTCTGCTCCGATACTTTAGCATGGCATATCCTCAATTTGCAATGGTACAGAGCGTGACAACACGAGGAGATGGTAATAACCCTCGGATATTGAACTTTTCCCCCTTAAACCACACGCCAGCTCATGAGGCAAGTTTACAAATAACCAGATAATCCGCCCACAATGCCACTGCTTACTACGCTGTTCGAATTGTGATCCTGAAAACAATCTTCCCAACATTCGGGGAATTGCAGATGCTCCCTCGTGTCCCACGAACAGATTATTATTGTTGTTCCTCCCCATTCTCCGAATCCTGCCTCGGCGCCATTTCGCAACCCTGCGAGAAAAAGATCCTCGCAGGTTGGTCATAATCATTCTCAATACTGTAGTAGTTGCCTGTAGTTTGGATCAGCATATTGTATTATGACGGGAGTCTCGCTCTCACCTCTCGGCACAAACCACATGCCTCCTTTGCTGATGCGGAAGCTCGTCTCGTTGACAGTGACAAGAACCCGCCCCGTGTGCACAAAAAAGGTCATAAACATTTTGCGCGAGTTCTTGGGACGTTTCTCGCTGCCTGGTGGCAGATCAACAACACCAACATTAAAGAAGCCTTCACTGAGCGTCTTCGCGTACCGAAAGGTGGCGCCCTTGACCTCTTGAGTGGCCACCGCCGCTGCGCTGATGGCTAGTTGCTTGTCTTCAACCAAAACGTAGTCATCCTGAGCCGGCGGGTTAAACTCGTGATCTGGATGCCAGCAAACCACCTGGCCGTCGACGGTCCCGGGGTTGCCTTCCCAGGGTTCAGCTGGTATTTCATCTTCATCATCGTCGTCGTAGCTCCTCCCCCGGTTGCGTCGGCCGGGTTTGCTTCCGTTCCGTTTCGATGCACCTTTACGAGACTTGGGCGCTGGTTCCGGCTCATCGACTCGAACGACTTCTTTGATACTTGGAAGAACGATTTTGCTCGGTCGGGACTTATTTGAGAAAACATCATTCATGGCCTCATCTTGGTCATAATCAACACGCTCATTGCGCCAGTACGCGAGCGGCTTGAAGGAGTTTCGACCGGATCGAGTCCGGAACATACTTGAGGATTCACCAGGCGTTTCGCGCCTGTTGATTAACAACCCCCGAGCTTTGGGCAGAGGCGGGCCGCGGGGGATGTCGACGTGAGACGTGTCCCCCGGAGCTGGCGAGGATTTGCGTTTTCTGCCGCGCTTTCCTTTTTCCGGCGCTGCAGATTTCTCCTCACTCCTGGACCGAGCCGTTGTCGTCTTCGGGGGCCGACCTCGGCGCCCCGGCGCTGCCGTAGTATCTGTGCGCTGACGCTTAGTCTGGCGATTGGAGATACCATCTTCATCAGCCAACTCTTCCGCGTCTTGCGACCGTCGTTTCTTTGGCCGCGACTCAGTCACTTCCTTCTGTTTGCCAGAGCCCTTCCGCAGTTTGGGCACCACCTCTTCCTCTTCGTCACTGCTGGCGGCCTCGCCTTCCGGTTCGGCATCACTGGCTTCCTTCCCAGATGCAACCTCGCTTTCTTCCCCTTCCTCCTCCTTCCCCTCCACCACCTCCTCCTCTTCCTCCTCCTCTTCCTCCTCCTCAACCTCCTCCTCCACTACACGCTTCCTTGATGACTTGGCAGCCTGGGCTGCCGAGGCCATTGGCTTTTGCTTGGAGGGCTTGCCACCGCCCCGGCTCGATGCGGACGCACGAAGTGGTACCTCTTCTTCAGACTCCTCATCCTCTTCTGCATCTTGAGGTTGATCTTCAGCTTCCGGATACGATACATCAGTATCAGCATTCAGCATGGCCATGGACTCCTCGACGAAAGCGCCAACATCGTCCTCTTCTTCCTGTTCCGCATTGCTTTCCGGTTGGTCTTCCCCGTCGCTCTCATCAGAGCTCGGCGCTTGGCGACCCTTAGACAGACCTCTACCATTTGTAGCTGAGAGCTTGGGAATAGCCTTCCCAAAAAGGGGCTGTGACGCGGACCGAGAGCCGCTGGGTTCCTGATTGCTAATGTCGAATCGACGTTTTGAAGCGGTGGGTTGGGATGATCCGGTTTCCCTGAAGGCATTGCCCCCTCGAGGCGATGAGCTACGGGCAAGTAACCGGTTGCGCTGCGCAGGAGAGTTGAGATTGGTCTTGAGGGGTGACCGAGAGCGGGGCAGCGGGATTGACAGACGGTTGCCGTGGCCATTGAGCAGAGCAGCTGGCCCTATTCCCGAGGCTATAATTGCGATGTTAGCAATGGGGACAAGGGCGCGTGTGGTATTTCGTACTCGTAGTGATGTCCATCGTCTCACCAGTTCCATCTGAATCGCTGCCCGCGTCCGACCCATCGTCGTGGATATCGCGGTCGGGACTGCTCCCCTTGGTCGGCGACGAGAAGAGGGCATCCAGTGGTTCCATTCCATGTTCATCGCGAATTCCCGAGTCCTTGAGCGTGATACCCGTTTTCCTAGATCCAAAGGCGCATTAGCAAGAGCGGCGATTTGCGCGAGGGTTTCCACTCGACTAAGGACATGACGAACCTGCCGGCCACACCGAGCTCGTAGATATGTTCCGTCTGTGGCGCAATAGTGCGCCGCTGCTGCGACGACCGAGGCGCCATTGCGACGTTTGGTCTCGGTGGGAATCAATGGAAGGGCTCGAAAATCAACAAACAATTGCGACGGGAAAAATACTAGCCGATTTGCGAGGACTCGTGTCGAAGGCCACCATGGAGGATGAATCCAAGCAAAGACAGCCTGAACAGCAAATCCGCAAGGCCCAAGCCAGATACGATCGGATGCAAAAATGACTGGCTGTTGTTTACTTGCCTTCGCCTGGCAAGAGCGTCTTTTGGCGTGGGGCTTCCATTTCACCTGTCCGCATTCCAGATGGGTTTCTGGCGCTGTGTCCCGCGCTGTGATTGGCTGGCGCGTGGACGCGTCAATGGCCCGGTGGGGCAAGCACCTTCGCGGCCCCTCTAGAATTACTATAGATTCTACCATGCAGACGAGCGACAACGGCCACCAACGCTAAGAAAGACTATTTGTTTCTCGAGGAGGTAAAATAATGCATCGGGAGCTACTTTTTCCCAAACCAGCAGCTATGGAAAACACAAAGATGGAGGAGGACATTAGTCTCGAGACACCCGTCTCTGACGTATTCATCCCGCCATCCATCATCGAGGAATCTCTATTGCGCGGCGACTCTTACACCTACTTCTCGGCCGTCCCACCGGCTCTATTACTCTCCGATATCAAACCCGATCCCGATGCGACGACGACGACAACCACGCCAACCGGGCCTCCATGTGCCCTCGGCGTCGATGAGGCCGGCCGTGGCCCTGTTCTCGGCCCCATGGTCTACGGCGTCTTCTACCTCCCCCTCCCACTCTCCGACCCCCTCCTCCGCGAAACCCACCACTTCGACGATAGCAAAGTCCTTACCCCCACAGTCCGCTCGTCGCTCATGGAAGTCCTCTGCACTTCCTCCAGCGACCTGCACGCCTCATGCGGGTGGGCCATCTCGGCGCTCTCGGCACGAGACATTGGCGCCGGGATGCTCCGTCCCGCCGCCACGACATATAACCTCAATGCGCAGGCTATGGATGCCACGGTGGAGCTGATCAAGGGGGTCTACGCCAGAGGCGTCAACATCCAAGAAATCTACGTCGATACCATTGGACAGCCGGCCGTGTATCAGAAGAAGCTGGAGCGCATCTTTCCCACGGCCAAGATAACCGTGGCCAAGAAGGCGGATAGTCTATACCCGTGTGTCAGCGCGGCGAGTGTTTGCGCAAAAGTGACGAGAGACGCCGCGCTCGAAACGCTGTGGAAGGCCAGAGGGCGGTGTCCTGGTGCTGAGAACAGCAAAGGAGAAGAAGAAGAGGAGGGCATGGGCTGGGGGTCTGGGTACCCTTCTGATGGGAGATGTACCTCGTGGCTGAGGGGGAACGTGCATCCCGTCTTCGGCTGGGGCCCCGAGTGCCGGTTCAGCTGGGGCACAGCAAAAGACATGCTTGAGGGTCCCAAGGGCACGGGTGTTAAGGTTGACTGGCCAGCTGACGACGATGGCGACACTCACAAGCTGACTGACTTTTTTGCTGCGAAAAACCAGGAACCCGAGGGTGATGAGCTGGGAACATGGTTTGGCACACCGGCTGGAGTAGAGGCATTTTGAAACATGTTATTGTATCGTCCAAACCAACGTCTTTGTGTGTCATTAGGTACTGTATTACCATCTCAGGAGTCGGGGAGTTTAGGCATCTGCGTTAGACATAATATCCTGGCGCCCAGTAGATGTAGTTTTGTATACTATAGGGAGAAGGGGATCAATCCTACAAGCAGCCGCCTCTTTCCTGCTCTTGCTCTTTCTAAATGTCATCTTCGTCGTCAACAGGGCGCTGCTTCTTCTTGCCCCTGCTATCCAATGTATCCAGGCTGACGGAGTCACTGTCCCGCTGCTTAGAGGGCAGAGCGATGGCCTGTCGTGCCATTTCGTTGTTCTCGACGAACTCGCGGAGCTTCTGCTTACCAATATCGACCGCCTGGTCCCAGGCTGCCCCACCCATCTGCATCATGGGCCCCAGGAGGTTGAGGGTGTAAGCAACATAGGTTCCTCCACCCATGATGATAATGAGCATGAAAAGGATTGGGTTTCGCAGAACTGCGGGGTGGATTAGCAAAGGCTGTCGTAGCATAAAGTAACGGCAAGCTTACCCATGACGATCTCGTTCCAGCCGAGGACCAAGAGGATGACGTAGAAGTAGAGCGGCACTTGGGTAATTCCACCAATAGCGCTTCTCTTGGCCTCGACATATACGCCATCAGCCATCTTCTTAAACCTGACCACCAGGTCTTGCCGCTTGCTTTCACTGAGGACTGTCATCTCTTCTTCCAAACTCTTGCCATCCTCTTCGTCAACACCGCCAATGGGGGCAAGGTCTTCCTCGTCTTCGGGCTCAGCGCCAGCAGGCTGCGGACCAATAAACCCAGGCAGGTCAGGTGAGGCGTACGACTCGGCTAACCTGAACCTCGAGAGAAGAGGGATGAGGCTAAGTGTGGATTCTCGCGCCTTGGTGTAGATACCCTCGATATCGTCTGTTGGACGCCAGATTCGAGGAACACCCTCCTCGTCGTAGCGGAACTTGTCCTCAAAGTTCTCACGCAGCTTCATCAAAATGTTGCTCTCCATAACCTCTTCGTCAATCCTCTCCCGGAGGGCTACCCAGCTCTTGCGACGCAACCGCCACAGACCAACTTCAACCTCGTCTTCGCTAGCTTCGAAGCTCTTGGCCCTGTCAGTGAAGCGTGACTCGGCCTCTTTAACAATGCTGGTGAAAACATTCCAGATGCGATCCCAAAGATCCTTCTCTGATGGGGCCTTATCGCCAGACTCGGGGGCCCCAGTCCCTCCCCTACCGGAACCGAGCTTGTTGAATTCAAGACCAATAGCATCACCAAGACGTGATTTGACCCATCGCTCAACGCGGATAGCCAACCGACGCAACTCTTCTTTGCGAAGCTTGGCACTTACTTCGCCAAGCTCTTGCTCAAACAAGCGGTACTGAGACTTGAAGTTAGACCATGCAACCCCGGGGATAGACAGGCCTTGCGCCTCTTTCTTGAAAATTCCAAGGGCCTTTGTCTTCTGCTTGTCGACGATTTCCGCAAACTCATAAGATCCGCCCGCCTTTTGTCCGGCCTTCACGGCGTTGGTGACAGCTTCGCTAAATGTTGTGACTCCAGCCTTATGGGCGGCTGACAGCTGGGCTTGGTAGAGCGCCTTGAGGCGCGTGTCGATCTTAGCTTCGAGTTCACCACGCTTCATAGTGTATACGCCCTTGTGGTACCTGCTAGCTTGGGTTTCGAAAGCCTTAATGCACTTCTCGCGAGCTCCCGCGCTAGTTGCACCAAGATCTGGAAGGACAGTAGCCTTGCCCAGCCGGGTCGCTTCAGTCTGTTGTTCTTCTAGCGGGACAATGACTGTATCAAAGCCTACAAAGACCTCGCGTGAGATCTCGTCGCATCGGAATTGCGCAAGGAGTTCTTGCTGGGTCGGCAGGTCAAGGTCTTTGTTGTTGACAATCTGATCCCATACACCCTCGGCGTACACCGAGAGTCCATCGGCAGGTATCCTCCGGTGATATTCGGGCAGGAAAATCCCACCGGTGAATTCTTGGTCCTTCGTGGAGCGGTGTCCGGCGGTAAATCTTGTGCCCAGGTTGTCAACTTCGGCCAAGAACTGATCTGGCTGAAGTATCTTATGTGGCAAGGCGGCGAAGGCAAAGTCGAAGTAATCATCAATCTTGGAGTTTTCTAGGCCCTGGGGCTTGGAGATGGAGGACCATATCTTGGTCAAGTCTTGGATCAAGGTATTGCGGAGGTTCGAGAGCGGTGTATGGCCGATGTGGTCGCGGATAACGAAAAATAGGAGCGAACGGGTTTGCGATCTAATACAAGGCATCAGCCCTACAAGCCCAGGATTTGCGACACAGGGCGCATTGGCGAGAACTCACTGTCGGTCTTTTAAGAACAGCTGGAGGTTGACCTCGAAAACGGTCTTGAGGAGGCCCATGTTTGCGCCTTGATAGAGGCCGACCTGGTGTTCCCAGATGTTGACGATCAAGACCTCGCTGGTGGCGAGCGCGAAGAGGGCGCTCTTGCGCTCAAAGTCTTGGTCCTCGCCACGCTCTCGACCATCGGTGCCTTCGACGTCCATCACGAGGATGTTGTCGGCCATCTTGGAACCCTTCTTGTTCTTGGACATCCATATTCCCTTAGTTGTCTGGCGTCGCTCAGACTCCGACATAACACTAAACTCGGTGCCGAATAGGTGATTAAGCAGCGTCGACTTGCCCGTCGACTGCGAGCCGAAGACGGAGATCAGGTGGTAGTTGAAGCCGGCTTCGGCGACATGCGTCTCTACGAGGTAGTCATTAAGATTTGTGCTGCGCAAGAGAGACAATAGTTAGCTCCACCCATGCTATCAGGAAAGCCAGGCGCAATTGGCACTCTGCCAGTCGTGCGAGAGTTCTCTCACTTGAATGCTTTGTCCTCATCGATCACTTGAATTCCATGCTCGTAGTTCTGCGCTGTTGGCCCGTTGCCAACAGCGGCAAAGTGGCCGTTCATCGCGAAAAGATAGCTGCAACAACGTAACAACGCGTAAAGACAGTTCCGCAGGGAAGCGCGTGGTTTCGTTCTTTATGCGATCTGCGAAATGGCCATGCTGGCCCGAAAATCCAGGGCGATGATTACCGAATCACCAATTTCCGCCAGAGGGATGGCTTGTACTTCGCATCCCTCCAACGGGCCGCGACGGAGATGACATCTGCTAGGCCAAAAAGGGCTTAAAAACCTGCAAAGTGGGCCTGTGGTCTGGGCTTTTCGGGGGGTGGCAAGGGCTGTGGCGGCGGCACATGGCCGCACAATGGGTGAATCACACAATGCGGCCCGTGGGCCTGATGACGTCTTGTGAACAAATGCCCAAACGCGGCCACATTCATCCATCACCATCCAATCAAGAACGGCCAGACAGCATTCTCGCCTTCAAAGTCGCACACCTTTCACTGCCAGCAGATAGTAAAACCAACAAGTCACAGTCAACCAGCTGTCACGAGCACTTCTGACTGGCTCAGCAGAAGAGAAGCTGCAAGCCTCGACTTCGTCTTTCACTCAAGAGTCTGGACTCATCAGTGCATGCTACCCAACTTGACGGTTTTATTTCCATGCTATCGTTGAGATTCCCATCTCACAACCATGCGGTGCGGCCCTAGTACGAGTATCGGAATCGCTTGTTCTTCTTGTCTGTCAACCTCGCCCAGACCTCAGGCGACATGAAGGCCTCTTCAGTCTCGCTATCGGCAGCGTTTTCCCGCTTCTTATTCTGCCACGCATAATACAGGAACAAGAGAAACGTGGTTAATGCGCACCCCGCCTGCGTAGCCATAACGGATATTTTGGCTGGGTGGTATTCGGGCGCATCGCGGGCCTGGAAGGTTTGCGGCCCGATGATATTGCCGATGGAGAATGAGCCACTGATGACAGCAGCCGCAAAAGCACGCTTGGTTGCGCCTCCAAAATTGGCCGCAGTCCACTAGAATAATGCTTTAGACACGACCCAATATGCTTTTACAGGCTTGGATACTCACGTTGTAGAATACAGTAAGCGGTGCAACCACGGCGTTGACGAGATAGATACCTGCCAGGATTCCGGATTTGTTGTCGGTTGGGAGGAACGACATCAGGGCGCCACCCAGAATGCTAAGACGGAGGGTGAGTTAAGCAGAGTGTATAAACGAGCAGATTCGGGACCTACGCTGGAATCAGACAAGCAACGATCCATGCCCAGCGGTGGGATTGCTTGCGAATACCGTAGCCGACAAACAGGGTGAAGAAGATGCTCACCACCCCCGAGGGCATATTCATCAACGCTGCTTTCTTTGGGTCATAGCCCAGATTCCTGATCAGTGTGGCCGAGTATGTCGTGACGACACCACTGGAAACCGAGAGCTATGCGGCAACATCCCTTTTAGCAGTGCTCTAGTATTCTTGCGTCTCAAAACGCCGGTGGACTTACCAAAATTACTGACAATAGCAAAAGCCAAAGCTGAGGGTCACGCAACGCTTCGAGAATCTCACTCGCACGAAACTTGCGGTTCTGGATGCCAGTCTGGTTCACGCTGACGTGCTTGAGCAGGGCCACCTTCTCCGTGTCGCTGAGCCACCTGGCCTTCATCGGCGTGTCTGGGAGAAACAGCACTGTAAGAATACCGATGAGGACAGTGACGGCGCCTAGGGTCAAAAACATGACTCGCCAGCCCGCCAGTTTCGATGTGTCTGAGACAATGTGCTGAAAGCCGTACGACACAGCACCGCCAATGATCTGACCCAGGCCAAGACCGAGATACCAAAAGGAGAAGCGAGGAGCTTGCTCCGGCTTGGTGTACCATTGACTGCTGATCAGCATGAGAGACGGTCCGATGGTTGCTTCAAATATGCCCAGGAAGACGCGCGAGACGAGGAGTGTCTGGTAATTCTTTGCTGCGGCGCCGCATGCCGTGGCCACTCCCCAAAGGATGACATTCGCCCCGAGCCACTTTGCGGCGGGAAACAACTGGAGAAAGTAGACTAGGTAGAAAGGACCTTGTGTGAGCTTGACCCTTTTATTTCCTTTCTCTTTTTGAACCGTAACTGCTTATCTTGTTTGACTTACCGTTGGGAATTTCAAAGCACAGTAGTCCCACGAACAAGAAGGTCGCCACATTGGAAAAGTCGTTCCCTTGCAAGTTGAGGTCTTGACGAATGGTCATTACACCAGCATAGTTTAGGATGACCTTGTCGAGAAACTGCATCGTATAGCAGCAGAACATCAACGGCACAATATGCCAGTCAATCTTGCGTCGCAGGGCCCCGAGATCGACGGACGATTCCTTGAAGTTGGCAGCATCGCGATGGTCGTCGAGGAACTTCCACGCTGCATCGACTTGTTCGAGATTCCGATCGGCCGAGATCTTCAAGTTATGATCCGTGTCAACGCCTCCAGGGCTCTTCTCGGTGTCCTTGTCGATCGCCGACATTGTTGCGGATTTCAGTTATGACGACACACAACAGAGGGTAAGGTGATTTGATTTGAAATACGGCTGATATGCAACCGTGCCACAAACACACCAGAGAGTGAGAGTCCAGAGAGAATTTGTAGAAAATACTCTTCTCACTCTGAGTTTACACAGGATTCCGCGTGTTTGTGGAGCCATGGAAATCCGGCGATGTTATCTTGCAGGGATGGGAAGGAGAACTACCGTTGTATTCGACCCGCGAGAACGCCCACTGGGCTGCGGTTGGCGGGGACTTTTGATACGCGAGAAATACTACCAACCCATGCAAGGTTCTTCGGTACGCATTCTAGGCCTTACACATACCCATGTTCTGTCGGCAATGGGATTCCTACACTAGGGAGATAAATGGTCAGGCAGTCTCAAATCAAATATTGCTTGTTGCGTGTATCACCAGACGGGCCATTAGTCACGAGTTATGGTATGTTCCTGCGAAAAAGGTTGCCTCCAGCGTTCAATTTATGGAGATACCTGCTGCTGGGCAGAAATTGGAGAAACCTCGACCTATTCCTGGTTGAGATTGCTTTCGTGGGATTCGAGCTTCATCACCCGCCTGCTCAAGAGGGGACTATCTCCGCTAATGGAACCCCATTCGTGGGCATCCAGACAGGCCTGCCTCGATGCTAAAACCGCAGGCCGAGCTCGGGCGATAACCGTGTCCTCGTACTTATCGAGTGCCAATCTGAGATGGCCGCCACTGGTTGATAGGTGTGGAAGGACCAGCTCGACGAAATCAAGCACATCTACGATGGCGTGGTTGGCCCCCTCTCCTCTGTCTGTAACAAGCAAACAATCTCAATACAATATACGCGCATCAGTTAATACGGTTAAGGTGTAGATGTAGGTAGGTAGTCAGTGGACAAACTTACACATTGACATTGGGTGAAACGCATCTCCCATTAAAACAACATTCCCAGTTCCTCTGAGCCCCACTGGCGGCGCCCAGTCATAGAGCTCAAGGAATTTGATTTCCGCATCCTCGGGGATAGAACTCGCCAGGGAACGGAAAGGCTCTGCCCAGGTCTGTGCAAACATCCTGATAAGCTCAGTGCCGCCGGCAGTCGTCGATGGGAAGGGGATGCCCGACTCTGAGTTGAAAAACCCATTTCGAATTGGCCAAGACACGACAAGCTGACCAATGTACTGATCCTGGTCCTGGCTTCCCGGGGTGTTGTTGTTTCCGGGTGCGTCCAGAACTGGTTGTGAAACGGCTCAGAGTTAGTGTGACGTTGACATTTATATCGAAAATCTCATGTTGGATGTGGACTTACCGCTGAAGTACATGTATGAGTCGTTCGCGGACGCCGTTCCCTGTAGGAAGAATGGATCTAGTTTTCGAATCTGCTCCATCTCCTTTGACGAGTACTGAACCTTTGCCCCCATCACCCGAATGGGAATTGCGTAGTTGGGAAGCTCGGGGAACAGCGAACGTCTTATACGAGAGTTGCCACCATCACAAGCGACGAGGAGTCTGCCGGTGTATGAAGAGCCATCGTCGAACAAAACTTTGGCACAGTAATCATTTGATTCACAATCAGTCACTGCCTTTCCCCACTTTGAGTTTGTTAGTTGACTAACTAACCCTCGAGACTTTATTCCCGTGCGGGATTAAAGTTAGCCCAATGTTTAACATACCTGTATATCTATTCCCGTGGCTAAAAGTTGACGAAACCTGTCCCGCATAACTCGGATTCGTTGTGATTCAGGGGCTGGAGGAGTAGCCGCTTTCAGCTCGCCCGTGCTCAAGTCGTAAAATGGAAAAGTGGTTGGTTCTCCCCTTGCTACGGCCTCTCGATCCACGTATGCCTCCGGGAGCCGTTGGACCAGCTCTTCGGGGAGAAGGTAGCGCAGGGCAGACAACGACCAATGGAGGGTCAAACCCCAGCCCACGCCTCTTGTGGTCAGGCTTGTGTCCCGCTCAAATATCTGAAACGGGATGCCGGATTTCTGTAGGTACTGTGAGAGAAGCAGCCCGGACACTCCAGCTCCAATAATGAGAACCGAATCCTTACCGAGTAGTTCCATGGTGTGTCAATACGGTAGCCGAATATAACACAACATTCATGCATGTTATGGACCAATTGACAAAAAGCCTGCCACCTGCCACGTATTTGAGGCAACACAGTAGTGCTGCGAGAAAAGTGGAGCTATAAGCGTAGGATGAGTCCCATCACATTCCTCTTGCGCAGCGATGTAATTGCGTCACATTCCCCCACCGGCCTAGTGAGTGCATGTCTGAGTTGATTTATAAAATTATCAGTGACCTGCTCGCCTGGGCCCCACCATACCCGCCCGGCCAACCGACATCATCCCGATCCTTGCCAAGGTGGTTTTGCTGGTAGGTCGCCCTCGGTTACTGGAGTTGTTCATGGCGTGGGTGCATCGATTGGGAGCCTAACAAAGTTGCCTTGCAGACCGGCAGTGTTCACCTAGTACCGTACTTGGACAGTAGTCTTTTCATGATGGACATGGCGCCACTCCGGTATCCCCCACCGAAAAGGGCAAAGTGATTCAGATGGTGGTATCTAGAAATGTAAACAAGCTGGGTGGTTTTTTTGTGACGTAAAAGGGTTGTTGACTTACAGCTCATACAGAGAAATGCGATCTTCCCACTCCTCTTTGGGCTTGGCCTTGGGGACGAGGCTCTCGTACTCGCGCCAAAAACTGCTTCCAAATCCGCCGAACATGCGCATAATGCCCAGTTCGTACTCGGAGTGACCATAGACACAGGACGGATCATATACGACTTCCTCAGAGCCCCCCTTGCCCGCGATGCGCCCTCGTCCGTGGTTGCCGCTCCATAGGTCACCATGGATTACCACAGGCGTGACGCCTTTTAGGTGGTTGTCTCCTAGTAGCCGCGGAACAACGAGGCTGGCCACCTTCTCAACCGTATCAGAAAGCTCCCGGTCTGCGCCGTTGTTGCGAATACCCTCTCTGAGGATACCCCGCAGACGGTTATTGCCGTAAAAGTCTGCCCACGACTCTTTCCATGAGTTGTCTTGCTCGGTCGCCCCACAGCAGGTCGCCACGGGGAACCCAAACATGGGCCTATCAAATCCCTTCGGAATTGGCGCGGGAGTTGTGTGCAGCTTGGCCAATTTGGTTGCGAGAGACTCTCCCGATCCGGCCAGCGCAGAAGTCCCTAGCTCAAGGAAGTCGGTCACGAGGAAAAACTTGCCCGAAGATGCTCTCAATGCGCCGTGGGCATGGGATCGCGGACAAAAGTTGGGGACAGCGTCATGAATAGCGTTTAGTGAGGCGTGCTCTCCTGTAGCGATGGTGAACAAAGTGCCAGAATTACCGCCAGGTCGGCTTCCTGACCTTGGAACATGACATCGGCGCTTGAGCCAGAGCCGGTCTTGACAAAGTACACAAGTTCCTGCCCATCTTTCGTGGAGACCAATTTGAACGATGATGCGAAACTGGACCCGCCGTGAGACATCATCTTGGAGCTCGTAGCTTCGAGGCCCAGGGCCTCGAGGATGACTGGATCGACATTTGGCAACATGGTGCCGAAGGGTGTAGTGGTGGTGTAGGTATTGGATCAGGGCAAGGCGTGGGGTCGAGATCCAACGCTGTGCGGGGTGCCCGCTTGACGTCAGACACTGTTTGCGGAGATTCCGCGCGCACATCGACGGCCGACCGGCTTGATCGTAATCGCGGACAAGGTCAGACAGGCAGTAGATAGAAATTGTCAACATGAACCTCCCCTGTCAACCTTGTGGACACTGCTAAGGTGCTAGGTAGCTACCTACCAAGGTACCTACAATCCAACTCCCGAAAGATTGTTAGCACAAGACTTAGGTATTGAGTGGTTTGTAAAACCTATTTGAGCAACTGGGAAGCCATTTGCGAGGGGTTTTGCCCTGAATTTAGCAATCTAAGCCTCAAACTTTTCCATCAACCCCTCAAGGTCTCTCACCCAAACCTCAAGTTTCCATCATCAAACCCTGGAAAAATAAGGAGATGATTGGCAGGTTAACCCATAAGCCACCGCCAAGCCTTGAAGTACCGTGCAAACAATCTTTCAGGGGTTGCAGCGACTGCGATCTTGGGGATTCCACCTCCGGATAGGTACTTCATAGGGTTACCATGTCACCGAGGGCAGACGTTGGGAGGAGGGTTGCAGTTACAGCAGCGGAGTGATCAATTGGTATTCGATTGCGCGTCGAATTACAGAGCGGTTGCACTCATCAACGGTGGAAAACCAAACCACCAGAACCTGTTCGCTGCAAAGGTACCCAATGAACCTGGGAAGATGTGATCCCTGATCCTTGCTCGCCCCAACGATGAACCCCGCAGTGGCCTGCCTAGTCAGAAGAAGCACGACCCATGATGGTTCACGCAACTTCAGACCGACAGTTCATCCACCCACTTTTCGGACCCTGCTATACATGAGTTTTCGGTTTCAAGATGGTTTATGGGGGTCGCCCATCCAGAGGTTGCCGAACATGCCGGACTCGTCGGATCAAGGTTTGTCGATTGACGCGTGAGAGTCGCGCTTTGGCGAGTGGACTTGGCTGACGGCAGCTCGCATAGTGCGATGAGGGAAAACCAACATGCAAGCAATGCGCAAAGTCCAAGAGAGAATGCGGCGGCTACCGTTCCGAGTTCGAAATCGTCCATCGAGACCAAACGAGATCGACCGTTCGTCGGATACATCGATCTCACGACGTTCAACAGGCACCGCCGATTGCCTCGCCGAGCATCGTCTTCGTGAACGAGTATCCGCAGTTGCCGAGCCCTCGACCGACGCCACCCCGGTATGAGCCTCACCAACGACACCCAGGCTACACTCCGAGCCCACCACCGGTCTTGACACTGCCCGTTGCCCAGCGAGCCGCATGTTATTTTGCCTCCAACTTCATCCTGGTGCCAAAGGGGCTCACCCCACACGGCTACATGGATTACCTCGTTCCACTCGTCGAGTCGGCCCGTCCCGACAGCGCTTTAAGCTATGCCTTCAATGCCTGTGCCTTCGCTGCGCTTGGGAACCGGGTTAGGGCAGATAACATTGACTTCGCCAGCTTAGCGCTCAAACAACATACCCTTGCTCTAACACGGACACATGTTGCGCTTGGAGATCCCAGAACAGCCAATACCGATGCCACACTAGCTGCTGTTTTACTTTTGTCCATGTACGAGGTCTGTGATCCGTCGGCGTTTCCTTTTAACCTCAGACACTCACCCTCGTCTCCAGGGCATTACAGCAATCCTACCCACCCGTATGCTTGCGTGGCGTAGCCATATTGATGGTGCCGTCGACATTGTAAGGGCAAGGGGACGTGCAGAGATGTGTAAAACAAAGATCGGATCACATCTGTTTCATGGCGTACGGCAACAGCTTGTGAGTGTTATCGTGTCATCAGTCTCTTGCGAGAAGAGAAGCTTATTGTGTCACAGATTTCCCGCACACTCTCCGCCGGGATGGCGCCACCAGGGGGCGCAGACTGGTGGGAGGACGCCGAGAATGCATCTCTCATCAGCACCTGTCAGCAATTTGCGCTCAAAACGGGAGAGTTGCGTGTCCGAACATCGGCTCTTCTCGCACAAAGTAGGCGTGACCCAAATCATATGGAATTGGTTGCGGACATGGCAAAGCAGGTGCAGGAACTCGACCATCGAGTAGCGGCCTGGTTAATGTCAGTCCCGCCTGCATTCCGCTTCCGAACGCTTTGCTGGGTTGATGAAGACATCGCCGACGTTCGCTCGTTTGACCGTCTCAGCGAGGCTGAGGTTTTCCCTGGCCGCGTCGATATCTATCTAGACTTTGTCACGGCAGGGGCTTGGAATACAGCGCGAGTGACTCGCCTGATTCTTGCCTCTCTGACCATCCGGATCACGGCGTGGCTCCGCGCACCTGTCGACTACCGCACCACGGTCGAATACGCAATGGTGAAGCAGATCTGCGAGGGAACTATTTCCGAGGCCATCGCCTCGGTGCCGTACCACTTGGGTTGGCATACGAGGCAGAGGGACTTGTTTCAGCAAAACCCAGGTCTCTCTGGTTTCGTTTGTGGCGAAGAAGCGCCGTCCAAGGCGCTACCAGCATACATGGTCGTCTGGACTCTCGCTTGTCTTAGGAACCATGATATGACCAATGAAGATCAGCGGACGTGGGTCAATGGTCGGCTGAAATTCATCGAGGAGAAGATGGGCATCAAGTATGCGCGCATCATAGCTCGGGCATGTTGAACCCTACCCTAGTATTACAGGCTCTGCCGTGCTAACGTTTGGGAATTTCAGGTCAATATCCGCTTCCCATCCATGCTGATTCTTCAAGATGGTCGGATGAGGTTCCCCGATGTCTTGGTCAACCGGAAGCTCGACAAATCAACCGCATCTGAGTGCCAACCCCCCTTACATGATGCGGAATCATCACCAAACTGGCGCCCTTCTCCCAGTTACTCGGACACTGGTAGGTAGCGCGGGTCTAGCTTCACCTGACGAGCGCCTGAGTCACAAAGTTATCCATAAGGGGTTGTTGCTTGATGCGCTAATCCTCTATCGACGCCCCCCGGTTCAAGTCTTGTCGCCCCTTGTGGTGGTTGGAGGGTTCAAGCCCTCACCGACATCAACACCCCAGACAAAGCTTGCCGTCAATAGGCTTCGGAAGAGTCCATGCTCCGGACAGGTGCTCACGATCGCGGTGGCTCGATGTTGCGGGTATCAAGAGCACGGCGATCGAGCACTTTGAAGTCGAAAACGCGGAGGAAGCGATCTCGGAGCCGCGACAGTTGAGCGTGGGCTTGTTGCATACGCTCCGGGTTTGAATCAGCCTGGATACGGACGTAGAGGATCCAGAAAGGTGCCAGAGGTTCTAATGTGGCGGGATCTGGCATCGCCTGCGGCTCTTGTGTAGAGATGGCGAAGGATTTGGTAAGGGCATACTCCACGTTGTTAAGCCACCAGTGGTAGGACTCTTCAACGGACTGACCCCTTGTGCTGCGCGGCAAGTCAGTCTTTGGGTGGTGATAATTACATTTGGATCCGTGAACAAACCCGAATTTGCAATCGGCGAGAATCTTTTCGATTCTGCGGTCGCTGATCTCTAGGCATTTTCGTTGTGTGATAAAAGCTGGAATTCGGTTGCTTGACGGATCAGGTATGTCGCACCATTTTACTGCTGGGAGCTTGTTCGCTGCAAATGGAATGACTTGTGCCTGTCTGCATAGATCTCAGTATTGGGTTGCATGCCCGAGGGGGAGACTGAAATGCTGGTTACCCTTGATTCAAGTTCAGCATTTCCTGAGATACGTCGACCCGCTCTTGAATAATGAAGGACTGTTTGAGAAGAATTTGATACAGCTCTTTCCAACGAACAGCGTTGGGGCTTTTCTCTTGCTGAAGACTCCTGAGGGGTTCCAAACTTTTGGCACTTGGATCTCTGCGAAGCAGATAGCGGATCTTGGTAAAGTGGTGTCGCTCGTGCATTTCGGTGACGCCACTCAGGACCGCGCGCGCCTTGGGAGCATCGGCGTCGGGTATTACAGCTGTGAGAAATATTTCATGCGGCATTGTGATCTTGCGTTTGCCTGCTGCAGGTGATGTTCGTTGACGAGTATGATGATTCGTTTGTGGAAGTCTCGGGAAAGTGGAGGTTGTCGCCAGATTGGTGGTGGGTGTCACGTGATACAATAACTAGCCGTCGCGAAGAACCAAGCACTGACCAAATCGTTTCGCTTGAGAAAGATGACATCCGGCTCAATTGGGAAGGGGCGATAATCAAAATCCTCAAGCTCCCCGTCGAACTCTCGGAAACTCAGTCTATTGCGTCTTTCCTTTTACCAGGCGCCCTCGAACATATACCTGGACAATGTTCCTGTCATCCCCGGTCATGACGAACTTTTCAAAGACAGTTGGCAACTTGTCGTCCTCTGTCACCATCGTCATGATACCTTGGTCCTCACCCAGGGTCCCGACGACGAGAGCATCAAAGCTCTTTCCCTCGCGGAAATTCCCGATCTCGGTCTCCAGGCAGCACACTTCTGCACCGCCCAAGGTCGCCAGATAGAAGACCTCGGGAATGGTCAGCCCCTTGTCCCGGCCACCCGAGAGCATCTCACGGGCATTGCTGGCAATGATGGCTTGGCGCATGGCATCTAGAATGCTGCTCGAAAACCCGCCCCCGCTGTCTGTTCCGAGGCCGACTTTAATTCCGCGTTTCAAGAAGTCGCGGATGGGGGCCGCCATGAAGCCACCTCCAACCGTCATGTTGGAAATGGGGCAGTGCGCGACGCCGCACCGCAGTTCCTTCAGCCGCTGCATCTCATATTCGGTCATGTGGCAGCAATGCGCCAGAATCGTTCGCTCACCAAGCAGTCCGTAGTGCTCGTACAGATCAGCTTCATTGGTGAACTGGGGAAACAGGCCCATCGTTACCTGCATCTCCTCTATTCAGGTTACGAGTTAGTACACGGGCTTGGGCTTGGGGGCAGCCATGAATCCGATGGCATTCCAACGTCAACTTACGCTCTGCTTCGTTGAAGTGCGTCTGGATGGGCAGGTCTGGATTTCGCTTGGCAATCTCACCAAGTCCCTGCAAAACCTCGGGGTCACACGAGATGGCGAACCGTGGCGTCAAGACGTGCCTCACCAATCTGCCATTTGGGTCGATGTTGCGAATGTGAGAGATACAATCTTCAGTCACCTGCAAGCTCTCTGCGATGCTAGCGTCGCGGTAGAACTCTGGCGAGTTCCGGCTCATATTGCACTTGCCCACGAAGGCACGCTGACCCTTTTCCAGGCAGATATCAGCCAATATTCTCGTTGCCTCTCCATGCAAAGAGCCATAGTACGACACGGTGGTGACGCCTTGGCGAAGAAAGCCCACAACACACCCGGAGTAGATGCGCCGGGCGTGATCTGGGTCGCGGAATCGAGCCTCATTGGGAAATGTTACAGCATCCAGCCAGTCGAGAATATGCATGCCTTGACCGAGCCCTCGCTGAGCCCACTGGGGCGCATGATTATGCGTGTCGACAAAGCCCGGGGTGAGAAACTGGCCGAGATCGAGCTGATGAACCCTGACATTCTCTGCAGATACGCCAAGACGGGCCAAGACATTCGATATATTCCGAAGTTCGACGTCCCTGACGATTGCGGCAATCAAGCCCTCCGCATCAACTAAAATGAGGGCTGATGTGATGATCTCAAGTTCTGACGGCGAGAGGCTGTGGATAACCGGCCCGCAAAACGCTCGGAGTTTGGTCATGATGATGCTCAACTTTCCGTGCCCGTCGGCGGTGTGAATGACGTGAGCGGACTTTGTGGGACTGGTGACTGCAGAGTTCGGTCTTGGGGATTCAGTAATCTGGTGCCAGAAAGTGGGCGGGGAATATTGGTTTGTCCCACTCGCCAGCTACATCCAATCAATTCTCAGCAACCACGTCGTCATGCACTTGCCGGTGGACACCTGCAGTTCCCTCAATAAGCAGTGTCCCGGCCAGCGCTATTGACCACATCATAGGGTCCATCTTGATGGAATCGGAAGAGTCCCAGAAGACGGACTAATGGGACACAGTTTCGGGCGCATAATTAGACGTCCTCGCCACATCGTGGCCCGCCCGTTTATTCATTGTAGATATATAGCGCAAATGACCGCCTGTCATTCCAACAGTTGACATGGCTTTGACATCGGTCAACAGCGCCAAATCACCCAGGCCAAGTATGCCACATATAGTTCCATTCGGGCCCAGAAGAGCACGAGGTAATTCTATCAAGATAGTCCTGGCAATGGCTGTCCGCGTTGCAGGGGAGCGATAGTTCTGTCATATCCACCAACTGCGGTCGATTTGTGTGTGATGCAGATAAAACCCGGGCTCTCCCGGACCGGCGCAGAAGTTGCCACTGGGAAGGGTCACCACGGGTGACGAAATGGCAGGCTGTATGGGCCTGGTTTTGGCCATTGATAAGTTAGGTCGCTCATGTTGCAGACCATGCAGGCTTGTGGTCGCAAAGCAAATAATGACCAACCCCGTAGAATCCTCGGGCAAACTCTCCTGTGCGGCGGTCTGTAAGGATAGAATGTTATATTTACCTGGCAAAGGGGCCCGTTTCAACAAAGCCGCCGCCCGGGCCTCGGAGGACACAGTTGAGGCCTGTCGGGAGTCCAGGTGTGCAGTTGTAGGGACAAACGCACCAACTCCACCCAATGGGAGTTGGCCAAACCATCGAACAATGTGTTGGGCCTGGGCAGGTACGATGGAAGAAGGATGATGTGATCACAACCCCACCTACCAGTATTTAGGCCACCAAACTAGTCACCTAGAACCCAACGGAATTCATCACCTTTTACCAACACATTTTAACAGCATCACAAATGGCGAATTGTGAGCTGATCAAGGCATACTTGCCCCAATTCCAACATGGCCGGTAGCCTCGGTAACCGCATTCGTCACGCAGCTCCTGCTCATAGACGCAGTCTAGGTAGGTAGCCCGCCCACAGGAGGCGGTGCAATGACAGGAAATTTGGCCGTGCCGTACATGGCCGCCGTTTGGTTGGCGTGTATGGCCACGAAGTCGCCGTACTGGGATTTGGCGCCCGGCGCCCTCAACGGGGCCGATACGTGATGGCTTGGATAGCAGACACTTGACAAGACGGCGTTGGTGTAGGCTGGGCTGTCCGTTCAGCCCCGAAAGGGCCCCCCTATTTTGCCACCAAGTTTGCTGGCTGGACCTCGGGGGAAGATGCTTTTTGGTTCCTCGGGCACCTCCAGAGAGGGATAGTAAAGTTACTTGCCACTGACGCCCCCGCGCCGCATTCTTGACACTGTACGGCGTGTTCCCGGTACTTATTTGCCTGCGCAAAAAGTCTGGTAAGTGTAACCAAAGCCTCAGCGGCAATAGCGTCAGTTTCGGCCGTACACGCCGAATGGTAACACAAACTACTCCTGGAAAAGAAAAAGAAAAAAGGCAAACAAGCTCACAAACACTCAAATATGGCTCATGTTTCGATGGTTATTGCCTCGCCGCATCACAGCTTTGCATACACCCCTATTTTAGCTCTTTCCCCGGTTGCCAAACCCCCTCTCGGCCCTGCATACACACACACACACGTCTTCCTTCTCCCGCTATTCTAGAGCAGGGATTAGAGCGACGCACATTGTCAGGGTTTTACCTAGGCTCAAAGAATCTGTCAATCAGAAATGAGCTTTCTGATTTGCCAAGGTGGAAAGTGCTTACTGGGCCCAGAACCAACAGCGTGCATATTTCAACCTCTGAAAGATTATTTGGCATGGTAATCATTGTGATGATTTTCGTAACCATTGGACCAGACACTTCACGGCATCAGAGAGTCCCCCCACGCTAGCAAAAAGAACTCTCAGGGCTATAAGGCTGTGTGTGTGTGTGTGTGTGTGTGTGTGTGTGTGATACCGGGTAGTTATTGAGATGAATGTCACCAAAACGACCACAACACATACCCACATGGCAGCTAGACACATTCGAAGCGTTGCGATATGGGGTGGCCCGGAACTGCCCGCCTGCATAAAGTGCGACGGGTTCCTCGGTCGGGGGAGTAGGGGGGCTTTTAAACATACTATTCCTAAATTATACCTCCGAAACCACCAGACGTATCTGGGAACATGAAAGGGAACTAAACTTGCTTTTTTTTTCTTTTCCCAACAACACCATTGAACTCTCGGTCTTTTTTTCCCCGCTCACCACACCCACCCCGGCAATTTGATCAGGTTTGCTGAAGAATCCATGACCAACTCAAAGATTTTGCCCTTTCGGGGTTGCGGCACTGCGGCCGGCCGGAAGGGGGGTGGGGGGTGGGGGGAACACAACTGTCGCCTGGAGCCAAGCGGTAAGGTAGGCAAAAATTGATCTTGTACCCGGGAAGCGGTGCCACATCTGGCCGCATGTGCGTTGCCGGCGCAGCAGAACACATTTACGCACATCGTATTCTAGATAACTGCAGGGTCCTGTGTGTGATTGCGAGGTGTGTGTATGTCAATGTCTGTGTGTGTGTGTGGGGGTGGGTGGGTGGGTGGGTGTGCCTGGCGTCGCGCCCATCTAGGTACAAACACAGACACAAAAAAAAGAGCCACAGATAGATAGTTACACCATCTTTGGCCTCATCTGGGGTCACACAAAACTGAAGCTGGGGCGAATCGGCGCTACTTTTTCTTTACACCGCCCTGACCGACCATTTGGAACAGAAACATTTTGGGGGCCAAGAAACATGCCGGGCCCGTATGTTTGTGATACCTGTCGTCCAGTCGTTCAATCAACAACGTACAACGTGATTCACTCGATGAGGCACGACTGTATCCAAGGCATTTCTTGGTCGGTGGAAAAGGAAAAAGGGGGGGGAAGGAGGAGTGTTGGTCCCTTTCCGAGGGAGTGTTCCTTCGCTCGCTCTCCAACCGGTTAATTTTTTAAGTTCTTGTGTGACCCTAAGACTACTAAATCCGTCGGCCAGGTTTTGGGTGGTGACGGATTGCGATTCTGCAGGATGAAGAGGCGGGGAGAGCGACCGGATGAGATTTTCAGCTTTCGTCCGTTGCCGGGCCACGGATGACAATTCCCAATGTGACTCGGTTTGTAATTGGCAACATGCTTATTGAATCCCTTTTCCCAGGGAAAATGATATCCCAACTCCTGCGGAAATGGTACCCCGATCTGACCACGTGCATAGAGCGCAATAAGTTCTGACGAAATAAAGTCTTCTGTTGGTTCCAAAAACACCCAGCCTATCTATATGCAGCTCTACTATAATCGTCGTCTGTTGGCGCTCGCGCACCTTTGTCTAAAGTCTATTTCTGCATGGGCCACATCAAACTGATATCAACGTAACAAGCAAACCGGCATCTATCCCCTCTGTGTTACCGATACACCGGGACACCCAAGCCATATCCCTCGTATTCTGTTCCATTTTACCCGTTGCACTTATCCAACGCCCTAGCAAAGCATTATGTTCCTAATCTCACAGCCGTAAAAAAAGCCCCTGCGATTCGTGTAGCCAAGGCAGACCCCAACGCGGCGGTATGATTCGGAAGATCCGGGGACCTGGCGGAGCAAGAGCATAGCCGAGTCCCCCAACTCGAGGCAGAAGAGCTCCTTCTCGGCCCCGTGTGGTAAACACACGCCAAGCAGCCCTTTCTCGTCGCCTTCGTGAATCGGCAAGTAGTCAAGCTGTCCGACAATCTCGCCGCGGTGAGCTTCCATGGATACCAATCTGCCGTCCCTGGGATTGCGTGCGTAAACAGAGCAGCCTGGAAGGATCGAGAAGTTGAAACATGTACGAGAGCCGCTTCTCCTCTCAATGTCCTCCCAGCGCACCATCTGTGAATCCTCGGAAATGAAACGGCGAATTCGTCCCTGAACTTCGAGTACTTTGACGGTCCTGCCCCGTTCTTCAACCGCCTGGCTCCGGTCCTTCCGTTCCGCGGTAAGCGGTGACACTCCCGGGGTCCCTACAAGCCGGAAGTGCTCCGACTGCTTGAATAGGTGTTTTGTGTTGGTATGTACTTTGAGAGGAAGCGAGGCCCAGGACCATGAGGGCGCAAACTGTTGTAGGTTATTATCGGGATTGGCAGCTTCCTCGACGGACCAAGCCAAGTGTCTTGCGATCTCGTCCCTCCAGAGGCCTGCCAGATATTCCTCAGTTCCACAATGCTCGATGCCTTCGACTTTGGCATTATAAAAGCGTACGGCGAGCCCTGAGATGGCCAGGAAGCGATCTTTTGCGTGCGCCAAGTCCCGGCGTGTATATGCTTCAACAATGTCGAGCCACTCCTCGTTGAGGCGCTGCTCATCGCCCGTACGGCAGACATCAAGGAACTGTTGTGGGAGGCTCCATCCGCTGTTGTCTGTGCAGGGGCGGGTGTGCCCAAGGTCACTCAGTTCAGTAACCTGACGTTCCGCGCAAGACCAATGCCATCTTTGGCCAGCCCAATACAAAATCCTCGGTGAGAGCCGCTCTTCCTGAAGTGTCCAACCGCGCTGTGCTGCTGGCGAACCCAGTCGGACCGCAGAAAGGGGCAAGTTTTCGTTCTGAAGCCACCGCCCACGGAGTTTGCAGGCTTTGTTGCGATGTTTCCATGCTGTCCTATCATGAAGCAAACGATCAGTCGCTTTGGTGCATGAAGAAGCCGCGAGCGTAAACGCAGCATTGCCGTAAACTTCGTGCATTCGAGAGGCTTCGGTGTCCCAGTTGGTGCCCTTGGGGATGCAGACACTGTCGATCCATATGTAGCGGAATCCGAGTGACTCTGTGATAGTGATGGCGTCCTGCATCGTCTCCGGCAGAGTCCACCGAGAAAAGGGTTGAAGGCGTTCGAGTATCGGTATCCCGTTTAGCGTCTTTGTAGCGGCGCCCTTGATCCTCGCCCATTCTGTCGTAGGCATCGCTGCCGGGTCACCCCAGGAGTAACTGAGAACAACATAGTCGACAGGTGATGCCGGGCCCTTGACGAGGCGAACATGGTTGTTCTGTAAGATCTCTAGCAGCCAAGTGGGGTTCTGGTCTGACCATCGGTATTTCCATGAGCAGTCATGATTGTCCTGGCAGTCCCGCACCACCCGTTTTAACTCGTCGAAATCAGCCTTAATTCTCGCCCCGGCCCTCGTGGGATCGAGCTCCGGTGCGCAATTCTCTTGACCAAGGGAAACGGTTGCTGTGAACAATGTCTCGTGGTGTGATTCAATAGTCAGCACGATGCTGTCTCCCGTATCGCTTAGGTCGAGTACTGCATGCACCGGCCATTGCTGATCTGGGTCTTCTAGACTTCGTGCGCCGGAGCCTGTAACCTGGCCGAGTAGGAAAGCACGCCGCATGATCCGGCATGTATCACATCCAGACAGGGAGGCACACATGTCCAGTTCGCGGTAGTTGGAGTGGAACATGCGGGCCTGCGATTGTCCTTCGAATTTGGGATCTCGTCTTCGCTGCACCTCGCCCCAACGCATCAGAGAGCAGATCTCATCGCATCCTCGACACTGCTGCTGGCCATATTCATTTGACCTGATACGACACCAGTCGTGACCAGCGTTTCGTTGCGCGACTGCCTGGCTGGTGAACTCTTTGCCGGGTTTTTGAGGCGCCGTGATATAGTGTGTTGATATCAACCCCCCCAAAAGGAGTAACTGGCGGCCGAGGAGGGCGGCCGGTTGTAGTGAAGATGCTAGCGACTCCATGATGACGTCCCAAGCATTGGACGACAAAGGTACTGGAGGATGTGGCAATTGGCAGGGTATGATGTGAGGTGACTGGGGAAGTTGGACGAAGATGAGTGTTTTAGCTAATGATGGACAGGTGTGAGATATCAACATGTTTATCACGTCAGCCCCTGAACTCGACTTTGTTCCCTATGGATCTTGCTGTGGCTGAAGAGTGCCTTGCCGTTGGACTCGTGTACGGTGCGTCCATTGGGGTGGAAGGGTCACCGCCACGGCCTCCAGCAGCCAGGGATCCATCGCGCCAATGTTGGGGCGGGTGTCGACGAGCGGTGAATCATTAATGTCGGGGTGGGAGGGCATCACGCGGTGTTGGGCCACACGAGCGAGTGGACAATGGCAAACGCTGTGTCGAAATAACAGCGAAGGTGGCGGAGGTCGGCGGCTCGGTTCGGCGAAATTGGAATAGGAAAGAGCAGTGCCGCCAGTGTTTGCTTGGGACGATGAGCTCGATGACTTCACTGTACAGTGAAAAGTGAGTTTGGGTATTCGATTGCGTGAGCAAGTGATCCATCGCCGTTTGTGCAAGCTCGCGATGCAGCATGATTGGGTCGGTGAGGAGACTTGGCGTCACGGCGCGGTTTCGACGCCTGGCAGGGCGGAACTTACTGGGGGTTCCATGCAGAAGCGGATTTTCGGTCCAATCCGAACTCCTAATTCGTAGATTTGGGGTCGAATCCCAAGGCGCCGCAATCCAAGAGGGGTACGAACGGCCAGGCCAAAATTAGGACGGGAGAAATGCTTGTGCGGTGCGTTCTAGGCACCGAGGAAAGCAGGGTCACCTCCCCGCTTCGCTAAAATTTTGGCCGCCAACTGGGCTCCCACTTGAGCTGGCCCTGAATTCGACGGCGGGGGAGGGGCAACCTGCGCACCCGACGCTGCCGTGGAGCTTCCCAGGACACGGAGTTAGTGCGTGCCACCAGTGAGTGGTCCGACTTGACCTGGAGGTGGGTGGGTCCCGTAGGGCGTGTGTCATAGGCTTTCCGTGACGGGAGCCATGTCCCGTGCCGATCCACTTTCCGGCCCTGAAAAGCCGGACACGCTCTGTGCCTCCATCCCAGCACCAGTTCGCTATCCCGTTGCCGTGGGTGGCAACCCTTCGTCTGGCTCTCCCACTGCAGTCATCCTGAAATGATCCGCAGCGGAGCTAAACTGGACTGGAGGGTGCGACCCATCACGACAAAAAAGTCTGGATCTGATGGTTGGCTCGGTCTTCGGAGCTCACGGCGCCGCCAGCCCCGAGTTTTAGGCGCCCGACTCTGGTTCTGGTGTTCGTAGGACAGCGCCCACGCGGTCGCCAATCTCGTCATTTCTAGGTTCACTCAAAGGCCGGTTCGACGACATCCACCCTTGAAGTATTTCTGTTGAGCTGCAGCTTACCTCATCTAGGCCCACTGCCGCCGTCAGGATGATTGCCCGGCCAGGGTGGTGTTGGAACAAGAGGTTGCTTTCTGCGTGCCATTCTGCTGGGTCCACAGGTTGCATTCTAGCTCCGAACGCACCGAGGACATTCGACGGGCCTGCACGGATTTGGGACGGAGACAAGACGGTGGTGGTCAGATCCGAAGCCGCGGAAGCTATCCTCGCATTTTCTGACGCGGCAATGGTGGCCCAGCGCATCGGCCCGGAGCAGCCCGGAACCAAGCTGCAGCATGCTCGTAATTCCATATTTGCTATTCCATAATTACCCGCACCAGTTTCCGGTTATAGCGTTATCCTGTCTCATCTCCAGGGCGCGCGCAGTATTTTGGAATCCGGCAATCTCAGAGATGGTTGTTTGGGCAACCTGATACTCGAATCAGACGGCTTCACGGTGCTGGCACAGCGCTGCGGACCCCCAGATTTGGGATCAGGGGACACCGTAGGGCTGCTGAGTCAGGTGGACCCTCGGCGATCCCCCTGACCCACCAACCTCCTGAGCTCTCTCGCTGGCAGGCGGGGATTGGGGCTCATCGGCTGTGGCTGGTTGTGCGACGTTTTCGGAACCAACAGCCTCAGAAACTCTTCGTGGCAGTGGCCGAGTAATAAGGCCCTTCTGAGGGAAGAAGGCAGCGATATGGGGTGGACTTCACAAGTCCCCAAGTTCGGGCTAATAGGGGTCTTAAATGGCAGCCTAATCGCGCCTCCAGTTTGTTGGCGCATCTCTTGGCTCTCCGCGCTTCCCGCCCCCGCGGTGCCCCTTGTGTCCGTTCCATCGCTGGAATTGGTCGTCAGCGATGGCCATGATGGCACACGAGTCCCTCTCCCTCCGAATCGCCCTTCATATATCCCATGTCCTCGGGCCGCCCTGCCATAATTCCGTCCGTCATCCATGTCGACCGCATCCCGTCAATTGATCTGCCTTCAGTCTCGCCGCGCCAGTCCAAGGTTGAAACCCCAGTCCCGGATTTCACCCTCCAACGTTCTGCCGTTTAAACTAACCGTTGTCGCCTCACATTTCGGCTCTCCCACTGCCGGTCCCGGCTGCCAACTGCCGTCTATCATCAAGCACCCCAAATCCTCACCTGACTCGGCTAGTAGCACAATTCGCTCAGCATGTACAGGACCAACAACTTTGGCTGGAAGCTCACGCATGTATTATGCATCCTCGCCCACCTCAGTCTTCTCGTCGGCGGGGTTATCGCCTATGTATACAACAAGATGGGAAGGTACACCTCCATAGCCCAGTGGAACGCCCTGAACGCCATGAACACGGGTCATGCGGGTCCATGCCACTCAGGCTCCGACTTTGTCCGCCATTCAGACCTCCAGTTTGTGCTCGCAGGCAACGTTGCGACGTCGGCGATGTTTGACGTGGCCATGCACACGCTTTCGCTGACATGCCTAGCATTGGTGGGTTTCCTCTCGGTTCTTCCTTCCCCTCGGACCCGAAGCATTCCCGTGTTTTGCTGGCCAGTCATGCTGACAAAAGACCCCGCTAAACAGGGAGCACTTGGTCTGGTTGTCAACACCAGTCTCTTCATCATCCTCTTGGCTGCCGAGACCACCGACGCCAAATTAACCGAAGGGGAGCAGCATTGGCGCAAGCAAGTTGTCACCTTCTTCAGCTGCATTTCCAACCTGTTGCTGGCCGCTGCGGGGGTCGCTCTGGCGGGCGCATTAGGCATGAACCTGCCAGGTTCCCGATCCTTGATCACGCCTCTGGTCGGTGCAGTCGTCCAAGTGTAAGCCGTCTCCCCCTCTTCCTCCCCCGTGCGTCCAATCCTATGATGCCAGCTAGACTCCGTCATTCTTGGAATACAATATCTAACCACGGTGCATTCCTCAAGTCTCCTCTGTCTCGTCACGGCACTTTTCGATGCCGTCAAAAACCACCGAGACGGCAGGGACCTGCTGGACTGAAGAAAGATGCTGACTATGCGCGCTTTCAACCCATCGCGAAGATTCAACCACGGGTGAAAGGGGAAGGGTCGAGCAGTCCCAAGCCTTTTGGCAAGTTGGACGTCAGTCTCCCCAACCTCGCATCCGAAGCCTGGACGCAACTGCCGGCCGGTCGATTCCGTCTCAACCAAGAGGCTCGCTCGTATATCGCCCAAAGGGAGGCATAGTTGACGAAGGACCTTGCAGAGTGCAGGCGTGTCTTCGTAAGTGTCTCGCGTCGCCGCCCGCTGGCGCACTAATAGGCGGGGAGAAAGGGATGGAGATGGTTGCAGGCGTGATGCACCTAGCGTCGGGACGCCGCAGCCGCCGGGCGGGAGGATTCAACCTTCGGGCCACCAGGAAGGAGGCCGGCCGTGGGTGTGGAGGAGCCGGAGTTTGATAGTGTTGTGTCGCACACTTTTTTAAATGTCAATATTCGTTCAATACTTGTCGCCAAACCCGGGGGTCGATTGCTACCACACCTCGTACGAAGATCAACCGTGCCGACCCAATGGCCTTTGCCGATTCTGATCAGTGACGTCCCATCTCGGACTGTTTTGATCCTGTTCTTCGGGGGCGGAATCGGTCACCGGATGCCCCCTGCCTGTTCCCCAATTCCATCCCGCTGCCGTCAGCCGTGATGGCGCGCGGTTCAGGAGTGAATGAAAATCTTAATCTTCGGGACGTGAGCGGGGACATCAGCACCTTGTTGTTGGCGCTAACAGATGCTGGCCGTCCTGCCGCTTATCAAGGCGGGCTTGAGTGCCTTTGGTGTCGTCGTTCAGATGTGTGATGGCCTTGCATTTCAGGCCAAGAGAAAATCCAGACTCCAGCGAAGAGGGCGTGGAGGGCAGCCGGTCCCGAAAACCAGCACATCACCAGCAAGGTGACACCAGTGCGGGGCATTCGTCCCCTTTTCAGCCAGTGGCAGGAGACACCCGCCAAATCAACGTGCGAGCCCAAGAGCTTTTCCGTGGTGCGACAATCTCAGCGAGCTGCACGGTTCTTTTCGGTTCTCTGGGCGCTGCGCCACGGGCGCGCATATGCAACGGGCCCGTCGCGGGAGTTGGACCCTCTTAATCACCAGCTGTGGGCCCCCGACCGCCTTTTGGACGAATTGCTTATAAGGGTTTGGGCCTAACTCATGCGCGGCGCAGGCCTGGTCGCAGTCTTTAGTAATGTTTTTCCTTGCATTTCTTGCATTCTCGCGCCGACTCCGCACTCCGCACCTTCCCTCGGGCGTCTTTTAGACATGAGAACCTCAAACCTCCCCATGACCTTCGGGTCGTCTGAGAACCGTGCAGCAACAATGTCCACGGTGTCGGGCCCGCCGCCTCCGGGTCCGCTCTCGGAACGCAGTACTAGCCCAGACCGGAAATCCCGCACGCTCCAAGGCCCGTCACCCAAGGAGTGGGCCAGGCATCGCGAGACCATCATCGATCTCTACAGGCAATTCCCACTGAAACGGGTAAGCGAGATCATGAGAAAGCATCATGGCTTCTCGGCAAGGTAAGGCTCTGATCTCTCCGTCACACGCGCACGCGCACACCGTACAGTGTGTGAACTGTTCCCCCCGAGGTGCTCCTTCCTCTTGATCCCTTATCCCTCCATCTCCCTCCTCTCTCTCTCTCTCTCTCTCCTTTTTCTTCACCTTTCACCTTTGCCTTTCTCTCCTCCGGATATACGGCTCCAGATAGACATTCGCCAAGCCATCCAGCCTATCCCACATCTCGTCTAGTCCGGCTCCATCCTTCCTGTCCAAGTGACACAAATACCCGCTCGGGTTGTGGTCCCGAGTTGTGGTCCCGAGTTGTGCCTCCTGTCGTCCTTACGTGTTGCCAGACGGTCCTCAGGACTCTTCTCGTATCTTTTGCCAACATGACACTGATCACGACGACTGATGATCTCGACAGCAAACGCATGTACGACAAGCGTTTCCGCGAGTGGAATGTGTTCAAAAATGTCAACAGTGACGAGAAGGACCGGCTGATTCGCCGAGCTCACGGACCCCGACCTCGCGCAGCAGTCCCTCTCATCGACAGAGACAGCATCAGCCAAGAGGAATTGCGGAAGACATTACGAGTGGCCAAATCCATGCCACAGGGAATGAGACGATCAGCGCCTCCTCAGCTCCCTCCTCCCCTCGTCACCCCGGGGCCGTCCACCGAGCCCCAGCGGCCTATGGGGGACATACGGCGAGGTCTTGGTATCTCGGATCTGATCCGTGACAGGAGCAGTATTCAAACACTCGCCGTCTCGCAGCCCTCGAGCGAAGTCCACTCACCACAGGCCTTGTCTTCGTCTCCAGATCTAGGATGCGCGACGCCAGCTTCAACCTCGGGGTCCTCAGACGAGCAAGCTTCTTCTTCCACCCCTCCGGTAGTTCGATCCCCTCCTGGGTCGCCGTTACCCAATTTATCAACATTCGAGGCGCAGATCAGGAGCCTGGCTGAGACGGCTCCTCCCCCTGTTGTCACCGACCCCAGAAGCCACTCCCTTGAGATTATCACCAGGAGTCTTCGAAATTACTACGAGTGGCAGCTCCAAAACATCCCAGAGGGTATGCTTCCCGATGAGTACCTCGGCCACAGGTCATCACTCGAGTCTACACAGTACTGGAGCACGATCAAGAATGCCATTTATCTAGTCAAGGTGTCGGCTGGCTCTCTGGAGGATCTCGAACACCGGCCGGATCGGAGGGCCTGGCCCGCATTCGCTGAGGCAGGCCGGATTGCTTCGGCGGCCATGACGACACAGCCGTTTGATTTTCTACGCAACGTGTTCGCCACCCTCTCGCCAGCCAACACAAGCGCCCGGCCAGAGCTTCGCGGTATTCTTCTACAGTTCTTGGCTAGCGAAGCTAGAGATACTCTCTCTCCGAATCACCCAATCACTGTGATTTGTCAGGAACTTCTAAGAGACGAGGACTGTCAGGAGATTTCTCGACGTGGCCTACAATGTATGCTAGATATTTTCAGCAACCGTCTAGGCCGGTCCCGGGCGGTCTCTTTCAAGCTCCTCGACTCTCTTGCTACACTTTTACGTCGCAATGGCGAGTTCGACGCCGCTATGGATATCATTCTGGAACTGCTCAACTCGTGCAGGCAGACATTTGGGCACCAGTCAGACCAAGCCCGAATGATTGAAAATGAACTCGCGCATTTCTACATGGTAGCTGATGAATGCGATCAGGCTCTGTCGCACTGCATGACAGTGGTGCGGCGACCACAGGAGCCGGGCAGTTTGACACCGGCCGAACCACCATTCTACCAAGACGGTATTGCGGCCCACACAATGGAGGACATTGCTGAGATATACCAACGTCGTGGAGATGTTGAGGCAAGCATTATGTGGCTAGAGCGAGCTGCATCAATCGCTTTGAGCCTCTGGGGGCCCAAATCGATCGCTACGGGCCACATTATCGACAAGATGACCGGTCTACAGAGAAGATTTGGGAAAGATCTGCTGAGGAGTGCATTACTATGGGAGGCGGCGATCATTCAATGATGGGGCTGTGCAGGGGTGCTGTGGGTTTCTTTGCTGCGGAAACTTCTTGGATCAGTTTCCTTGGATGCGTGTTTCTTTGGGATCCCCTTGGTCGCTGTCTCTCCTTGGTGGCAATAGGAGAATGACTGGGCCGATGCCGTTGAGTTTGCCATTTCGGTCCCATTTTGGAAAATTAGCTGTTTCAGCGGCGGACCAGCCCACTCATTATGGGTCTGATAATTGGCTTTGTTTTCGAAGCTAGGAATGGAGCTGCGCCCCAGTCGGGAAGGAAGAATCCGCGAGAATGGCAGCGAAGGGCGTCTTAGTCAGCTGTTCGATTTAGCCCTTCTCTCTCTCTGAAATAGGCACCGACTTTTTTCGACACCGCTGCTAGGGATATTAACTTTGAACATAGCCCGCTATTAGCGCCGTTGGCTGTGGACCAAATTAAAATCCTAGCAACCCAGTCCAATGTAGGAATGCCCGGTGTGATGGAGAGAAGTACGCGTGTACACCCCGGTCTTAACCTTGAAGAGATACAATTTTCATAAACTATCCATCGCGATATGGAAGGAGGAGGGAGCCCAGCAGCCTTGAGCAACAACGGAACTTTTGTCGGTCTGCCGCATTAAACATCCCACACAAGCCGATGGCCTAGACTGGTCGAGAGGCTTGGTTCATGCTGGTGTTTCATGCTGGCCACGCCATCGCCTAATCATGGAAGAAGGTTAGAAAAGAGGAAATTCCAGGGAGAACGAGGGGAAGTGTTGATCCCGGAGGCTGCACGTGATTCATGTCACAGGAGATGAACTTGGTGTGCATAGGGTAGATGCTGCAAGCGAGAATCGAGCGGCAGCGGGCAAGTAAAGAGATAAACCGCATCGATTCTGTGACATAGCCAGGTACGTATCTGATTCGGGCGGCAATAACGGCATGGGTTTGTCGTGCCGTCGGGTCAAATCCACCCACGCTTCAACATGAACGTGACCATGGCTCTCACCTAACGATTGCTTTCATCTTTTCTCTGTATGACTCAACAATGAGTCCTGTAACCCTGTCCTCTTGGTCGAAACATGTACCCGGTTAAGTCTTTCTCCATTTGTCGTTGCGTACAGTCATGGCACGGTATTGGGACCCCAAGACGACGGTAGTGCCAGGCATTACGGACGCGGTGCTGACACTGACGCCATAGGGTAAGCTCGATACACCTTATCGTAAACAGTATCATCGACCCGGTCCCTTTTCCGCTCTGCCCTGAGCTCATCGGCGGGTGTGGTTTCACGCGGGGTTCGTTGGAAAGTCGAAGCGGCAAGATTGCGGAGTTGGGCACTCAATCGACGAAGTGGCTTCCGACTGGCAGTGAGGCATGTTCCTTTGCTGCTAGACACAGATGCGGCCGAGGCCGAAGCGGTTGAGTTTCTTCGTGAATTTGCCATGGTTGCTCCGTCTTCGAATAGGTATGAACGTCCCAGTTTCTAGCTACCTATGTAGCAGATACGTAGGCGTCCCGGACTGCGAACGTAGTGCAAGGTGCGTGGACGAGGTTGTTGTTAGGGTCCACTTTAAACCGAAGTTTCCGAGCCTGCACGACCTTGGTGGGAAGTAGTGTCAAGAAGGAATTTGGGGTAGCCCAATTGTGGTGTGATTGAGAAGTGGGAAAGGTCGGACCAAACGAGTCAAGACATGTTGGTATGTGTGTGTTCTGGGGTTGCTTATAAGGTTCCACGGCGATCAATCTACTCAAGTGGCGCAGAGCACGAGGTCTTCGGGTCTCAGTCTACGGGAACAACAGTTCAGACCTGGTTGCCTTGTCAGGCAAACCTTTGCTTTTTGCCAGGCTACCTACAGACGGGACTTGGTGATGCGTGTTCCATGGAACGGACTCATTGTCCGACAGTGTCCAGTCACCCGCTTGCTTGCCTTGGTCCAATCGCCAGCAAATGAATTCCAGACGCAAGATCTCGTGCACACTTTGCCGTGGTTACACAGGGCGCCTAGATTCGAGAGAACGCGATTTCGGTGTCAACGTTGACGTGTCAGTGCTGCCCAAGTCCGCATTGCGTTTCACGGGTAAATCCTTCTAGTGCGCAATCACCGCGCGATTTGCAAACCCATTGCCCAAGGTTGACTGCCTAGGCAGAATCCCACCCAAGAATTTGGTATTCACAGCCAAATGCGGAAGGTGCTGGCAGAAGATCCGAGTTGTGCATAAAGCTTGACTTACCGCCATTTCAAGACTCGGCGTGTATGTGCTGCCCATGGTGCACGGTCAAACAGCAAGGTGATAAGGCATGACCGATCGCCCAGTGTCCAGTTGCCTTCATTACACAAGGGTACCGTATGTCTGGGATGCAACGGATGTTGTTGTCCTGCAACCTCCCGTCCGACGCTCTGGAATATCAGACCCATATCCCTCCAGGCTCAACGGCCGCGCACTAATTCCGCAAGGCGACAACATGAAAATACACCCCTGGGTGCCTAAATATGACAAGTCAATTCTTGTCGCTTATCCGTGTTGATTGATTGCTGTTCTCCAGGCAGCCAGGGCTACACGTCGGTAGCACGGATGGCTGGGGCGATTGGTGTTCGGGCGCAACTGATCACTGGTGAACCCGGAAATTCATTGCTGTATTAGATATTTGGTCTGGGAGACGAGGCACGACTTGGAGACTTCTGCTCCCATTGACGTAAATCGTAAATCGCGAGTAATCCTCTCCAAGAGTAACGAATACGAGCATGCCCGTGTATCCTGGAGCCTGATTGGGTGTATACAGAAGTTCCCATCGTAGCCTTGCAGCTGAAAAGTCATTTGCAATGGTGTGCGTGGAATAACTACCTAGGTATCTAGGCCCCTAGGTTCGAAAGGGAGTTTTTAGATGTCAAGGCCGAGCCTTTATACTCTGGTCAATGGCAACGCCGCATTTCCCTTGCAATTCTGTGGCCTTTTCGTACACGGTGAATAGTGAGAGCCACCTATGAAATGTTTCTGTAGAAAACGGGAAAGATGCTTGCTCAAGAAGCCCATAGAGATCCGTTTTCCGACCATCGGAATCGGCTCAGCATCGAAGTGTATCACTAGAACGCTTCCCGGTCACCCGAAGGCAGCAAATTGCCGAGAGGGGGTGGACAATTCCCCTCACGAGGCAAGTCGCCAAGAGCTTTCGCCCTGTCCAAGTCCAAGAGATAGATGTATGATATTGCCAGCCCGAATACTGCAGAAAAACGCCATGCCCGCATCACCAAGGCAGCCGTCATGGGGGGGATCTTCTGCAATGCAGAGCCGGAAGTGGACGTCATGAGTGGTCAAACAGAAGTGATGGAATGACAAATATCTGGTAGTTTTACCGTTTGATCGAGGAGCAATTTGCTGGAGTCCATAATTTGGACACGGGCTGGCAGAAGAGATGCCTAGACACACAATTCGGGCAGGCACCCACCACCAGACTGGCAGATCCCGGAACGCCTCAATCAACTGCTATGTTGAGTTCGGGTGCGCGGAGTACGCAGGAGGTGCGCGAACCGGCCCGTCTACGCGAACATGGCATTCTAGCCTGTATCAGGACTTTGATAGGGACCAATTCTCATCTGGTGAATGACAGGGTAGGGCTTTGGTGTAGGCTCAATAAGCACCACTAACTGCGGACTTGTCATTGATGCAGCAGTAGCGGATGAGTCTAGGAGCTGCGACTGTGTAACTCGCGCTGGATGCCTCATTATTTCCAACACTGGCGTTTAGTTGACCCCCTCGGGGTTGGAGAGGTGATTAACACCCTTGTCGAGTCCGGCCTGATTAAGTATTGCGAGGGGAACCCGCATTGATTGACGTCATCAGACACTGATTACGAAACGTCCGAGCCTAGTAACACTTGTATTGTGTGCCTAGTCAAGTCTTGAGACAGGTGCATGGCGGTTCAGGATCGCGACTAGACCGATCTACGACTTGACCCACGCTGGCAGCAGGCAATGGATGCCCTGTAAGCACCTCGCTGGCACCTGCGAAGTCATCAATACTGGCCGGGCCTCGGCAGCTGTGTAAAATTCTTGCTGCAGTTAACTAGTGAACTTTATGTGGGTTTCATGATAGAAAATCCGTTAACCCCCACTGCCAAAAAAAAGGAAAGGAACAGCATGTAGGTGTCGGCGGAACTGTATTTCCCAAAAAGCCTTAACTTCTACAAGAAGGCGAGCACCCACGATTTTCACCAATACTCCATCCTGAAGAAAAAGTGAAAATCGGAACCATTCACGGACGAAACGCTCAAAAGCAAACATACAGCAAGGACCTATACAAAAATACCTGAGAACTGCATTATCTACTGAGAAGCCATGGATAGATCGCATGGTTGCTCGTCTTGGACGCTACACAACACCATCGACTCAGAAGGCAAACGCAGAAACGCGACCCTGCAACTATGCTCAATCTGAGCCCAAGCCAGAGCGGAAAGAGCGACAGTTGAATGATAAAAAGTTGAGGGAGTCACGGGCAGGGGAGGAAAGCAATGGACTTTACAACTAAACCATATTGTCACGGCAACCAAACAGAACACGAGGCAAGGCTTGCGTGGTAGTTGTGGCAATTACGTAGAATTGCAAGGTAAGGAGAAAAGAAAGGAAGAGGGAGGGCTGCAGCGGGGTTGCACCTTTTGGAGTTGTAGTGCCAGGTCCCCACTGCAGGCCTAGACCCACCCAAAGGCGGGTATGGTTGGCAGAATCCATAGAGGTAGGTGGAACCAAGGTCCCAGCCCACACTCCATAACAACCCCCCCTTCAAAAAGGGCTCGTCCGCGAGACTTATATAGCTTAAAAAAAAATAATTGGCGCCTTAGCGCCGTTTTAAACCCATAACCGCTTCCTAAGTAGAAGAGGGATACCCTCGGGGATCTAATTAATTTCGCGGATCTAAAGTCCTTAATTTTATACCGTTACATTAATCGTACCTACGGTTAATTGCTAATTAAAGATTTGTCCGAAACGCTTTAAATTACCCTTACGCCTTCGCGTTCCTCTACCTTTAAATAGTTTAGCTATTTATTACCAGGTTATCATCCTTATACAGCGCTGCCTTTTTATCCTCCTCTGTAACGTATAACCACTTATTTAGGCGTACTAGTAAACCGGCCTTAAACAGGTGTTCCTTTTGTAATATTAACGCAGCTTTATTAATACGTTTCGGAAAAGATTTAGCGTTATATTAAACCGAATCTAGGTCCCATCTCTTCCTGGCGATATTATACTATAGGCGCCCTTAGTAAATTCTGGACGAAAGTACCTTATTTACCTCCCATTTTATTTTATCCCCTACGTACTCCCCTTTAAATCGTTTTAATTCCTAGCCCGGAAAAGGGTTATTTGCGAATTTCCGAAATTAATTAATGTAAAATTTATCCGTACTCTTCTATCCCTTAGGTACCTTTAATTTAAATATTATATTATTAATCCTTTCTAATATTTAATAATAATTTTAAAAGACGGGAAAGTCTAACTTATCGTTTAAGCGATTTGTCCTATCCCCTACCTTCTTAATAATAAAAACCTAATCGCTAATATTAAAATCCGGCTTTTTGCGGTATTTATTAGCCTACCTTGCTTATATTTCTTAGGCCTTTGCTATTTGCGCGCGTATAGCTTCTACGTAAATCTAAATAGTTTGGATTACTTATTAGGCTTCGTTACGGCTTAATTACTCGCGTATTAATAAATTAGTAAAATCCATTCTAGCCGATTAATTAAAAGGTAAAGGTATAGCGAACCCTTTTATAACCTCATACGGCGTTATTCCGCCTAAGCTCTTATAAGGTATAAAGGCCTATACCGCATCTATTACCAGGATTGCCTTTAATTAATTATCCTAAAAACGGTTTACATATAACCTTAACCTCTAATTTAAATATTTATTAATAATCTCCGCCTATTTAATAATCTATTTATACCCTAACAACCCAAAATCCTATTATATACTAAGGATTAATAATAACTCTTATATAAAATCCAAAATAAACTATACTCCCCAGTTACTAACCACGTTTCGGGGTACCCTGTAAATATGGTATAATCCCGTATAATACATTTAAACCGCATCCTTTACCGTAACCTTCGCTATATATAATATCATCCAAGTAACTTTCCCTTAAAAGTTAATAATAATAAAAGCATTATTATACCCCTCCTAATTTATTAATAATTATTTAAAATCTATAACTAAATTAAACCAGGTTTTTAGCAATATTGGTATTAATTACAACAAACCTAGTAATTTATCGTAGGGGATTTTCGAAAACCGATATATTATATAATTAACCATATATTAATCTACTTTCCCTATTAAACCCAGTTACTAATATTACGTCTAAATTAGTTACTTTATTTTATTACGCCCCGGGTATACTATTGTAATTTTGGTATAAAATTTATATATAACCTTAATCCTTAAATTATTACGTTTTAGAACTACTAATTACTTCCTTTATAATAAGTATCCTCTAAAAGTAAAACGGAATTTACTTTCCTCTCTTTATACTCTATTTCGTTAAATTTTAAAATTTAAATCCTTTTTATTAACTCGTAATAACGTATCAGCTAATTCGTAACCTAATATAATTAATACTAATACCTCGTCGCCTAATATATAAATCTTCGCAAACGGAATTATTATTAGTATAATAACGGATATTAACGTTACACCCCCCGCTAATAATTCGTCCTAATTTACAACGCGAAATATTTAAATAATTCTTTATACCACCTTTTATACCTTTAAGATTTTCAGGTCTTACTCCTTACAAATAACCCATTAACTACCTCGTTTTACTTCCCTAATTAGTAGGTTATTATAAAATAATATTAAGCTAGCAACTATACCTATTCCGCTTATCGGATATTTAATAACCATTTCATATTAAAATATTCTAAAGTTTTATAATTAGTAATAATTAGAAAGGGTTCCAGCTTCTGCAAATTAATAAATTCCGCGCGCTAGTAAACTAACGCATATATTACGGTTAATAACTTCCTTTTTTTATTAAATTGGTAAGTAGTTTAACCACCCGCCTATACGTATTTATAAAGTACTTATAGAAATTACAAAAGCCCAAAAACGATTAGATTTCTTTAACGTATCCAAAACGCAGTAAGTTATACATTATCCGGATAAATACGGATTTTATAAAACGTTTAGCAAATATTAATCTTTGAAAAGGCCCGGGCCCTACCAATCCTTACCAATATTTTATTAATAAATAGTAATAAATATTAATTCTTTTTAATTAATACGTTTAATTTCCAATAATTTATATAAAACCTTAAACCGTTATTCGCCTTTTACGCAAAAAGGATAGGGGCTGCCTAAAAAGCTACGCTACTTTTAATAAATCCTTTCACCAGGTTTTCGGTAATATACTTCTTATACATCTCCAGCTTTTCCAAAAACATTTTATACAAAAAGCTATATTTTATATCCTCCAACTTCGCCCCGTTATTAAATTCGATTCTTATATCGTAAAAGTAATACTTAGCAAGTTAATTAAACTTAATTTTACTAAATATATTAAGGAAGTTATAGTAAGTAAAGGGTACGCTATTTAATACCTTCGCGTAAAACTCGGCCTTATTATCCAATAATACCCTACATTACTCCTTCTTTTTATCCTTAATAACTCAGTTAATATTATTAATAATAATTACATTTGCTAAGGTACCTTTAATTGCGCGACTAAACGCCAGGGTTTTTACAATTATAATATTAATACGATATTTATATTAACCAATCCTATTTCAACGCAACTTATACTTACCTCAAACGTTACATCCTTTTTTATTATCTTATACTATATTCGTACTTTTCCCTAATATTAATTCTAATACTAGTTCCTCCAGCAAAGGAAGGTTCTACAGTTTTTTATATATCTAGGCCTCTCCCCGTAATTATAATTTACTAATACTAGGATAAACTATCCGTTATCTTGGGATATCCGTTATAAGCGTAAATTTCGCCTTAGGAATTACTAATAAGCCCTTTAATAATTTAAATAATTTTTTCAATTCCGTAATCCTCCACTATATAATCCTTAGCTTCCCTTTTTATATAATTTCAATTTTAAGCATTATATCCCGCTTATCGGTATCTTATTAGTATTTGGGGTTAATACTTAATATTACTTTACTAAAATATATAATCTAATCGTAATAAGCGTCCGGTTCCCAATTATTAGGGAAAATAAGCTATTATTCCTTGCAATTAATAAAAATATTATATTCTGTAAACCATTTTCTCCCTAACGTTACCTTATAGACACTGTTGATAATAAGAAAGGTTTCTTCCCGAATAATCCATTTATTTATCTTTATATAACCAATAACGGCCGCTAATTAAACGGGATCTAAAGTCTTCTACTCTTTAAAAACCCAATCAAAAAACTAATACTTATGCAAATTTTCTATTAGCAAACAGATATCCTTTTACTTCCAAATCAGACTAAACATTATAAATATTTAAAAACAATCTATTATTAATTAAAGTACTAAAGATTATAAAAGGCGTATTGCCTAAGTAATTGGCTAAAAAGTCCTTATTAACTAGTTTTCGACCCTTATACTATATAATACTAAATTTCGCTACTCTCCCTAAGCGGGAGTCCTTATTTCCCAGGGTATTTAGTTTTCCGATTCCTTAATTCCTTTTAAAATATTTTTCTAATCTTTTCCGTATCCAAATTTATAAGGAGGTTACGGAAGTGGTAGTAATGGTTAAAGTTAGAATGTATTGTATTGTGTGTGTGTGAAGCTTAGTTATTTTTTTTTAACTAGGTTACAGGGCAGTGAAGCCTTTAATATAGGCCTTATAGTGGCAAAGGCTTACGCAACAGGCTTACGAAGCCTGTGACTCACTAGGTGGCAAGTTTGCCACCTATTTGCCACTTTGCCACCAAGGTGGCAAATTGCCACTGTGGGGCTATTCGCCACCTTGATTGTCTCCACATCTTACAAAATTAAACTATAATAGCAACTACCTAAATATTCTGGTTACTTTATTATTACCTGACCTTTAGATAGGTATAAGTAATATAGCCCTTTTCGTTATAATAGAAGTAGCGGCTTTTGAGAATTTTTTTTCGTATTTCCTTAGGTATTATCTTCGAAATAGCGGCGAATAATACGCGTGGGATTTAATTATTAAACGTATAACGACTCTAGCTACCCGTATTATTTTAAGCGAAGCGGTTTTAATATCCTACTGTATTAGTAGCGCCTAACTAGCTTCTAATCGTCTTAACCGCGGTATTTTTTATTTTATTTACCTTATTTTTCTTCTTAACCTGCTACTATAAATACTATATTTTAGTAACTTAACGATAATAAGCCTTAAAATCAATCTTAAAATTAAGGTAGGTACCTATTAAATTAATTTACATAAACGCAATTAGCTAGCGTTTTAACTCGCGTTTTTATTCAAAGTGTAGCTTGTTGTATTTTCCGGTTAAATAGATAAATTTATTTTTAAAATCCTGGAAAAACTCACCCAATTACATTCTTAGGTCGTCAAATTCCTCAAGGGCCTCCTCAAATACCATATAGTAATAATACTTATTATATAAATATATTAATAGCTTTTCTAACAAATTAATCTTATTTAGATAGGAATTACGTAGGTATAGCTAGAGATTAACAAAGGTATTTATTACCTCCTAAACATCCCTTAATATAAGCCATTTTGGCTTTATCGGAAAGGAAGTAATTAAAGTTAATATTTAACTTATTACATATATTACGTAACTAAACGTTAAACGGGATAATATCCCTAGTAGTATTATTATAAAAGACCGGGGGATTTGGGACTTTACCTAATCGCTAGTAAATTAAGGCCGTACCTTGTATACTACTAGTAATAGTGGATTGCTATTAGAGTTAATTAGCTAAGTAGTTAATAATTGACTATAATCTCTGGATTTCCTTATCTTTAGCTTCCAAAGCGGTAATAACCTAATCCATTTCGGCTTCGTTATTACCTTCCGAATCGTCGGCTTCTTACTTCTTTTCTATATTCTTTTTTATTATACTACCGAAATATTATACCTACTAGTTAAGTACTAATAAATCTGCGTTTAGGTTGTAGTAAATACGATATAAATCCTCAATTTATATTTAGTAACCAATTATTATTAATACTTACTAACGTATCTCGTCAAATAACACCTCGGGCTATTACTCGTATAGGCTTTTAAACAAAACGAAATTAATAAATCCATTAATAATAAACACTTATTTACCACTTTTAATTATTAACGTAAATAAAAAAGCCGCTTAGCCTCCTCGTTTGTAGGTATCGTTTAATTACGCAACTATAAAATTTACGTTATTTAGCAAATTAAGTTTCGAAAATTAGTAACAAGCCCCGTTAAAGTAGTTAACGATTTTAACGATTCCGCACCGTTATTAACTATCTCCAAAAAACGGCATTAGGCTCAACTAATTCATTTCAGTAACAAGCGTATTATTTAGTATTTATATCAGAATACTTTTTATCTTATAAGGCTACCGCTACGCCCAAATCAGCGTTTATAAACGTAATAAACTTGCAACGGTCTTTAAATATATTTAATATCTTTTTAATTTTTAAGGTATTCCCGAAATATTCGTTTTTATCGTAATACTCCGTTTCTTCGCGCTTAAAACCGTTATTCTTTTCGGAAGGAGGGTTTTTACCGTTATTAAAGCGCGCCATTACAATTTGCAATTAATATTAGATCTTCTATAATCTCTCACGCGAAATATACGTTTTTCTAATTCTTCTTAGGATAAGGGATTTTATTTTAACCTTGCAATTATTACGGCAACTAAACAGAATACGAGGCAAGGCTTGCGTAGTAGTTATAGCAATTACGTAAAATTGCAAGGTAAGGAGAAAAAAAAGGAAAAGGGAGGGTTGCAACGAGGTTGCACCTTTTGGAGTTATAGTACCGGGTCCCCACTACAGGCCTAGACCCACCCAAAGGCGGGTGTGGTTGGCAGAATCCATGGAGGTGGGTGGAACCAAGGTCCCAGCCCACACTCCATAACACATATCGTAGCTCAGAGAAAACAGTTTGTGCAAAAAGTAGTAAAAATTACGTAATTTAGATTACGTATACTATTAAATTATATATATTATCTTACCCTGTGCGTAGGGTAGGTGCCACCTGCCAGCTTTAATGGCTAAACGGAACTTTTAATCAATTGTCACGGCAACCAAACAGAATACGAGACTTAGGTGCTCAAAGTTCCAGCCCACACTCCATGATATCAATATTATTTAGGTGGAAAACGTTACATTTGCGTTGTAAGGTATTTGGTTAGCTAATACTACGTACGTATAAAAATATCCCAAAACCTAATTAGACCTAAGCTCCTTTTCCCTTATAGGAGGAGGGGGGTTTTAATTATCAGCTTTTTATTTGGATATATCCGTTTTGCTAATTGGTAGGTCCCCTTGCAAGGGCGTACCGCTCTTATAAGTATTTATTTCTAAGGGCTAACTATTATTTAAAATTAATATATTATTAGCTAATTA